>Ga0209542_10000063_pt1 | contig 277260 bp, 319 predicted proteins | sample RifCSPhighO2_01_FD_184028 | JGI IMG/M metagenome (GOLD analysis project Ga0209542, IMG submission 184028) | Soil microbial communities from Rifle, Colorado - Rifle CSP2_plank highO2_0.1 (SPAdes) (version 2) | ecosystem: Environmental > Terrestrial > Deep subsurface > Rock core/Sediment ...
AGCCATCATCGACAACTATCACCTCTACTATTTTGTTCTTAAGGTTCTCTTTAGCTTTAAGAACACTGGGCAAATTCTTAGCCAGAAGCTGAGCCCCATTCCAGTTGGGAATAACAATACTTACTGTAATTTTTCTCATTTTAAATTAACTTTGAGAACTCATCGAAAAATCTCTGTTCGCTAAACTTTAAGCTGGTTTCATGCGATTCTCTCGCGGTTTCTTGCCATAAACCGAAATTATCAACCAATCTTTGTGCCCTACGAAGAAGCTCTTTTTTTGTAGCCCACAGGAAACCAGATTCCCCATGCTCGATTATTTCTTTGGGGCCACCTTTTGCATGAACCAATGGAATGGCTTTTGCAGCCATTGCTTCAACTACTGTGATGCCAAAGTGCTCCACCTTTTCGGGCTCCTTAAGCTCATCAACACCATAGCCGGCTGCCGACCAAAACATCTTCGAAACTCCCAATAATTCTTTGATCTCGCGAAAACTAGGGCTCTCTAAAATCTCTATCGGGTACCCTTTAGCTAGCTCACGGAGACTTCCAGTATAGTTACCGTTGCCCACTTCCACTCCACCGGCAAGTACTAATTTCCAATCCTTATTAAGCTTGTAAAATTTTTTGAAGACACTCACTAAAACATCTTGCCTTTTTTGCTGGGTTAAGTTTGAGAAACGGCCGACGTAGCAAATTACGTTTTGTTTTCGTCTTGGTTTAAACTCGCGCACCGAGACCGGCGGATAAATCACTTTGCTGCTAACACCATACTCCCTATCAATGAATCGTTTTGTAAATTCAGAGTTTACGACAACATGCTTGATACGAAACAATTTCATCTTATTCATAAGTGTTTTGCCGTTAGTGTTTGTAAACGGCACTTGAAAATGCAGAATGTTTTTTCTTGCACGAAGGGTGGGGATGCTCCCGTCCGAAATCCAAAAACAAGCGTCATAGCCATCCCCTCTTTCGATGTTGTCGACTACACTGGTGCCATTTAGAGAAACACCAAAGCGTTTTTCCAACTTTTCAATAATCGCTTTATCCTGCCATTCAACATACACCTTGTAACCTTTGGCTATAAAAGATTGAATAACTCCAACGGTATACCTTTCTCCGCCGCCGAGTGTATCCAGATAAGGATTATAAATTGCTGCTTTCATTTTTTCGTCAGTTGCATTTCCCAGAGCTTTGCGTAACTCACAAATCTGCTAAATACTTGGTAAAGCCCATAAATAAGCCCGATTTTTCCGTCCAAAAATGCTTTGTGAACTACCATCCTCTGCCAAAACTCACGGCCCATTGCAGATAAAAACCGAGCAATATTCATTGGTGGGTGATTGGCATCAAACATAAGCTTGGCTTCTATCTCACTCCACTTATTTGTTTTTTTCACCATTTCGGAAAATGTTTCATGTTTATAATGAATCATTGGATTTTCTAGATGGCCAAGCTCACCGATAAACTCAGGCTCTTCATGAACCTCGCCTTTCCAATTTTTAAGAGCAGACTTTTTAAAGAGCCGCTTTTGATAATCAGGATAAAGACTGCCATGCTTTAATTCCTTCCCTAAAACAAAATTGCGTCTCGCAACAGCATATGCATTCAAACTGTTTTTGTTTTTTAGTATCGTTGAAATTTCTTTTTCAAGGTTTATTGGTATGCGCTCGTCGGCATCAACGTAAAAAATCCACTCGCCTTTCGCTTCTTCCAAACCCTTGTTTCTCCAATCCGAATAATTCTTTCCATTTCTATATTCCACTACTCTGGCTTTATGTCTTTTAGCAATCTCAACTGTTTTATCAAAAGAGCCGGTGTCTACAACCAATATTTCGTCTACCCAATCCAAGGACTTAAGGCAATCAGGCAACATTGCCTCCTCATCTTTGGCGATAATTATTGCGCTAATTTTTACTTCCATGATCCTTTCCAAAGGTTTCCGGTTATATAATCTATTACTCCAATTCTTTGCCAGTTACGGCCATAAAGTAAAAACTTTAAGGCCTCTCTTAATAGTGCAAACCTGGCCCTCAGGGGTGCGTATTTCATCCCAAAGAGCATTCTGTTTCTTGTTATGAAATAGTCGTTTAGCGAGCTTCCTATAGCGCTACTTTGGGCAACTTTGTGCCATAAAACTGCCTTGGGGATGTAATAAGTTTTCCAGCCTTTTTTAGCCATTCTTGTGGAAAGTTCCAAGTCCTCAATGTACATAAAATAACTATCGTTGAACAAACCGGCTCTTTTTAGAGCATCCACTCTATAGAGCACACAAGCCCCTGACGCAAAATCTATTTTTTCTACCCGTTCATATTGCCCATGGTCCACTTCATCTACTCCTCGGTTTGTGCCATACACATTGTCCCAATCAATCTGGCCTCCAGCCGCCCAAATAACTTTTCCTGGGTCGCTTTTTTTATATTTACCTTTGTGGAACTCAAAGCCCTTGGCAAAATATATTTTAGGGCAAAACACACCGCCGTCTCTGTATTTTTCCGCTGCTTTAATCAATTGAACAAGCATGTCTTTATCCAATATCGTGTCGTTGTTTAATACCAAAACATAGTCGGCGCCGTTTTTTATGGCATGCTTAATACCAACATTATTCCCCTCTGCAAAACCCAAATTTTTTTTGTTCTCTATCAAAACAACATCTTTAATTTTTCTAAAAGCATCGACTGACCCGTCAGTAGAGCCATTATCAACCACTAAAATTTGTAATTTATAATTTGTAATTTGTAATTTTCGAATGCTCTTGAGACATTCGACAGTATCTTCTTTTCTATTCCAATTAAGAATTATCACGAAGACTCTTCGGTTTGTCATGGGAGCTTAAACTTCCTTTTGATTTGATTAACTAAGCCTCCATTTTCACGAACCATCGTGTCCGCTGTCCAATAGTTAATCTCTTTTTGCGATGTTTTTAACTCATTAATAATTTCAACTAAAGAGATTTCCCTTTCAGGAAACTTGTGCATTTCCCAGAGCTTGACGTAGATCAGAAATTCTACAAAAGCCTGAAGGGTTGAGAGCACCAAACCATGCACGCCATCTTTATAACCTTCGCCGGCAAAGTACCGGCTCAAAAACTCGCCTACCGGTTTGGAAATAAGCAGTTTCCAATTGAATTTCTCACCGTTTTTATATTTCTCCTTTGCCATAATCGTTGAGTATCTGTCGTGCCGCTTAATATATTGAGATACTGAACTGTAGTGATGATGAACTATTGCCAAATCCTCAATGGCGTCAATGTCCGCACCTTTTCCATGAGTCAGGGGAACCGAATGAATTTCGCGTGCCCACTCAACTGCACCCTTTTTGAAAAACCGAATGTTTCGATCCGGCCACCATCTAGAGTGGGTAAGCCATTTGTCAAAAACTATATTCTTCCGCGGGACTGCATAATATGAGATACTATCATTATCTTTTAGCTCAGTTAGTTTTCTCGCCAAACTGTCAGGGATTTCCTCGTCGGCATCTAAAACCAATATCCACTCACAGGTGGCTTTTGTTATCGCGTAGTTCCTTGCGGGCTCAACATAGCCGGTTTTTTTATGAGTAAACACCCTAGCTCCATACTTTTTGGCTATTTCTACGGTTTTGTCGTCAGAGTGCATATCCACGACCACAATCTCGCCTGCCCAGTCTTTAACTGACTTCAAAGCTCGTGGCAAGTTCTCCTCTTCATTTAGGGTATTAATAACCACCGAAATCTTGCCCATACACATCAATTGTAGCCTAATTTGTATATTCTCACACCATTCTCGCTATACTGCTTGGTGAGACCCTCGAAAACGATATTGCCAGGCTCAACCACATATACGTAGGAAATATTCTCTTCTCGCAAAAACTCTTTCATTTCACTTTGATTATTCCTTTTTAACATCCCCACAAGTTTTTTACGGCGGGCTTGCCAGTCGTAGCCTGTGATGTCCAAATTAACCTCATCTTCAAGCCAAACCGGTTGGCTGGAATAGGCTGAAACATAAGCAGTGGACTCGTATAAATAAAGTGGCCGTGGAGGATTGTCGGCAGCGTCTGACGCCGCTTGGCGGTCAAACGGCATAACCAAAACCACTCCCTTTGGCTGATTCGATAAAAACTCCAATGCATCAAGCTCGTCGTTTGATATCATAGCCGGCGGGCGAGAGGGCAGATAGTGCTTAAGTGCCCCAACAGTAGTCGGAAGCATAAAAATTAAGGCCCCAGCGACTAATAAATTAGTCTTAATCTTGGCAAAGACTACTCCGGCTATAATTGACACAAAAAAGAGTGAATAATAATAAAACTGTATCGTGTTCCACGCTGTTCCCTTTTGAACAAAAAGCATCGCCCCAAGTAAACCAATGACTATCGCCGAGCCAATAAATACATCTATGAGCTCCAGTTTTTTACTCTTAATAATTTTTACCCAGTAAAATTCGTCAACAAATCTAGTCCCCAAATTGCCATACCAAAAAATTAAGAGTGCAATTCCATAAGCAGCAAATGCTTTCAACCATTGACCCCCGAGTCGGTAATTCACCATTGCTTCACCGAACTGGCTCCAGCCAACCCTATCAGGAAAACTCATCATGGTTTCCAAAAACCAGAAAGGTTTAAATTCCAAAAGTGATCCTGAAGTAAGGTTTGGTAGGAAAATCACAAAAGATATTACACAAGAAATTACTAACAGTTTTAGATAATTAAAAGTGTGCTTTTTCCAATACTCATATAAAGCCAGGGGTAACAGTGCCCCAAGTAAAATAATTCCGGCGTAAGCTTTGATTTGTATCAGAAGACCAAAAACAATTGCCGAAGGAATTATTTTTAACCTAATCATCAAGTTTAAACCCAAAAGAATAAATACCAAAGACATCGCGTATGGCGGATTTATTAAAGTCAGAATTGCAGGCTGGGCCCAGAAAACTGATTCACCTCCAAGTCCCCCACCTTTCAATAGTGTTAAAATCCACCCCAAATTTCCTCCAAAATAAACAAAAAAAGTACTCCAAAAAGCAGCGGCTTGGGACTTTTTCCAATTCAAAACAAACTTATAAGTTAAGAAACCAATAAATATTGCCATAATCGGTGGGAATATTTGGAAATATAAAACTGAAACCGGTAGTGCGGTAATTCTATTAACTAAAGCAAGTAACAGGTCAAACCCTAAGTGATAATTTTTTATTTGCTCCCCCGCAAATATCGGCATTTCAAGGCTGCCGCTTGCCAGAGAACGAGCAAGGGACAAGTGCCATACTCCATCATGACCATTCGGTCCCCAAAAACCAACGCCGTAATCATATCGAAGACCGCTTTTAACCATAGTCAAAGCCCAAGCCAAGCTTCCAGCGACTATTAAGAGAAGTGCTTTTCTACCTATTGAAAAAGTTTTTCGCAAATTTTCTAGCATCTAAAATTAGAGCGTTGCCCAGTAGCGCATATGAAGTGGCTAGGTAGCTAATCGCTCCCATCGTGATAACAACTACCAATGCCGGAAGCGTAGGTGGTGCGAACAGCCGCGAAACGGCAACTACGGCTCCCATCACCAAAGTGGCTACCCCGGTTTTTAGTACACTTTGCGAAAGGGAAAAGTTAACATAAGTCTTGGCTATGGCTATCGCGATTACCGAAGTCGACGAGACCAAGGCATACCCAAGTGCTGCCCCGTTTATTCCGTACAAATGCCCAAGTCCTGGAACTAATAAAATTGTGAGGATTGCCCACATGGCAATGAGCTTGGAGACGGTTTTAATTTTGCCAATTGCCGAAAGCATATTAGTAAGCTGCGTGGTGACAGCTGCAAACAAAACATTAACCGTCATAAATCCAAGAGGAACTAAAGACGGCTCCCATTTTGCATAATTGGGGATGACTTTAATTATTAAGGGCGCAGTAAGCCATATGCCGACAGCGGAGGGAAACACAAAGAAAGTAATTACCATCAAGGATCTGGTGACACTATTTGCAAGCTCATCACGATGGCCCTGCATACGGGCAAAGGCCGGGAAAGTGACTTTGGTGATAGGATCAAGAAATTGGCGCAGCGAAATCTGACTCGCCCGCTCCGCAGTTCCCAAATAGCCAACTCCTGATGTGCCAACAACGGCTCCCAAGGCAAGAGTAACACCGCGGTCTTTGACAACTGCAATAAGCTGGTTTATCTGGTACGGTACTCCAAACTTAAATAATCCCCCAAGAGAACTTCTTGAAAAAGCAAATCCGGGTCTCCATGGCTCCAGCAAATAAATAGTAACAACTCCCACAATCCCTCTAGCGACTACCGCATAAGCAAAGCTCATAATCCCAAAGCCCTTCCAAGCCAAAAAAACCACCACTAAGCTATAAACCAAACTTTCCAGAAGATCAGGAATAATAAACTTGGAAAACTCAAGCTTCCGCTCAAGTAGCACCGAAGGAATGCTTTTCAAGGAAGATAGAAAAAGTGAAAAGCCCAAGGCATAAAGGAGAATCACTCCCTCGCTGCTTAAGTTATAAAGATTCCTAAGCTGTGGAGTAAGGAGATAGAGAATTACAAGTAGTGAAATAATCAAAACCTGTTGAACGGTAAAAGTAGTTCTCAAGTCTTCTTTGGTCGGTCTTTCTTTCTTTTGAATAAGCGCCGCGGCAAGGCCAATGTCGCTAAAAAACACTAAAAAACCAACTGCAGCCGAGACTATCCAAAAAACCCCCATTTGCTCAACTGACAAAAACGCCAGAAGAAAAAATTGCGAGATTTGAGCTACAAACTGGATGAAAAAGCCTCGCCCCATGATAGCCACTACTCCACGGACAGCCCGAGCTTTAACTTCCTCCAAAGGGACCTCAAAAGCTTCTTCCACACTCAAATTGTAGCATGAAAGCTTGGTGATATAATATCGTATGCGTAAGTTTAAGTTTGAGAAGCTTGTTCGAGATAAAATTGTAGACGCGATAATCGCAAACGGCAACCATCCAAATTGGAAAACGCTTTCAGACAAAGAATATATTGATGAGCTCAAAAAGAAAATTATAGAAGAGGCATCGGAACTGATTAATTCTGAAGGTGAAGAACTCCTAAAAGAACTCGTCGATATTCAGGAAATAATTGACAACTTACTTTTGGCACTTCAAGTTTCAAAAGAAAAGTTATTAGAAGTACAAAATAAGAAAAATCAAGAAAGAGGGTCATTCAAAAAAAGACAGTATATTGGCACTGTTGAAGTAAAGGATGATGCCCCGGAGATCAAGTCTTATCTGGAGCACCCCGATAAATACCCCGAGGTAAAATAAGTATCAAAACTACCCCCAGCGACAGTAAACTGATAATATCTGCCAACAATCTCAAGTTGGTTTCTGCCCAATAGAGCTCGATTTCGTGAGTTCCCTTGTCAACTCCAAAAGTTAATTGTCCGTAAGGGTCGCTCGGGTAGGTCTCGACCGTATTTCCGTCCACTTTCACATACCAGCCGGGGAAGTTGAGAACACTGGCCGTAACTTCAGACTTTTCATCTGCACTTATCTCAGCCTTCCAGCGAACTTTTGATATTTCATTTTCAAAGACAACTTGCCCCTTTTCGATTGCAAATCTCTGTGTAATAGCATTTGTTGATCTCTCAGAGGCCGACAACGGTAGCTGTAAATAATCCTCGCTATACTGAGGATTTGAAAAGAAGTGTTTCACATATTCTTCGTCACTTTTATTTGTCACTTTGCTTGGCCGGAAATAGAAGAAAACAAGTAGCATGGAGCAAGTAGCAAGTAGAATGGCTGATAGCTTCTTCGGCCCTAAATTATCAACTACAAAACCTGCTAGAAATGCTGTAAAAAATGTAGTTAGTGTTAGAAGCCTCCAGGGAAACTGAATAAAGTTAGTGAAGGGAATCAGGTTCCAAATAAAAAGTGAGCGGATGTTCATCATAAACACAACAACCAAAAACGAAAGCAATGCTAATAAAGAAATTTTGAAATTAATGTTTTTGCTTTTTCTTTGTTTAAGGAATATTACAACGACCAAAGCAAGAACAGCCAGATTTGCTATGCCAATTTGAAAGGAGATCTCGTCGTATGGCCCCCAGACCGAACTTCCATAACCCCAGCTCGGCACTATTAATTGTTTCAAAAAAGGGAAGTGGTCGATCAGGACAAAGGGCGTTCCCGATGCAACTAATTTATATTCGGCAAATGCAGGCAGCCACCAGAAAGCCGAAAGTCCGGCAGACAATGCTCCTGTCATAAGAATTGCTTTTATTTTTTTACTTCTCTTTTTATCAAAATAAATAAGAATTGCTACAAAAAATAATATAAACGGCGCGGTCAATAAAAAGAAATAATTGTGTGCTAAATAAAACAGTACCAACACGAAAGCCGATATGGCAATATTTCTTTTGCTGGTTTGTTTACCTGACTGCGCAGGCAGGACTAAAGTAACCAAAAAATATAAAACCCAAGGGAGAATTGCGAGCGCCAAGGCCTCCCCTATCGCTCCTCTGACATAAATCTCGACTGCACGAAACGGGGTATATAGATAGAGTATCGCGCCTGCAGTGGACGCCCAAGTTCCAAAAAACTTTCTAAGGAGAAAATACATTCCTGTTAACGACACGAATACTGATGCTAAAAACACGAGTTTAAAGCCTGCCATCAAGCTCCCCGTGAGAGCGTAAAAAAAGGCTCCAAGATAAAAAGGCAAAACATAGTAAAAATTAAATAAGGGGTAACCCATGCCAAACAAATAATCTGGGCCTAGGCGGGGTGGAATTTGCCCTGACAATATTGCCGCTCGCATCTCATAAATATCCGCCAAATGGTGAAGGTCATGTGGCTCATAGCCGCCCGGAGCAACCAAATACCAAATAGCAGGTATGGAAGCACAAAATAGAACTAGTAAAATTTTTCTCATTCAAGCCCCAGAAACTTTCTTTTATTATTGGTAATGACAGCGCCGGCAATTAAAATGAAAAAGGCACTAGCACTTAAAGCATTACCCAAGATTCTTGCGGGAGTACTCACGAATTTGCCATAAACCATGTGCTTACCCGCAGGGAGACTAATTCTAATCAAACCCTCGATTTCACTGGGAGCGGCATCAATTCGCTTGCCTTGGCCCTCAAGTAAATAGACCTCCCAGTTAGGAAAATAAATTATGGGGACATCAACCTCAGATTCCCGGGATACGTTTGCATCAAAGAAAAAGGTGCTGGATGTTTTAGTGAGATTGGGCAGCTCTGCCTCGCCGTTAACTAAAACAGGCTTTCCCGGTGCGGTGTTTAGAGGCGGGCTTTCAACTGTTACGGGTAAATAATCCTGCGCAGCTGCGCCTTGTTGGACAAGTAAATCGGCTCCAGAAAGCTTGATTTCATCAGTCAACCAGTCATATGTTCTTTCATGTTTAAAATAAGCGAAATTAAAAACTAATGCCGTAATAACGACAGCAATAAATAGTAATTTTTTAAAGACTTTTCCCGGAAAGTTTGAAATTCCGCCGGAAGCAAGTGAGAGCAAAAATACGGCAATGCCCAGAAACCGCCATGGAAACTGAACAAAGGCAATCATGGGAAGAGTTTCCCACAAGAAAGTGCTTTTATTGTGAGTCATAAACAAAGAAAATAAGGAAAGTGCCAATAACCCCAAAACCATAATACTCTGTCTATTTTTTCGAGTTAGTTGAGAAAGCGCCGAAATACCAACTAAAATTGCCGCCCACCAATGCGGCCAGCCGACTTGAAAAGCCATGCCGTCGTTCTCACCAAAAATTGAGCCCCCATAGCCCCAAAAACGGCTTATGAATAATTGGTTTAATGTAGTAAAGTGCCCGGTATAATTAGAATAATCGGAAATAAAAAGCTCGCCTTGGACAAGGCTTTGCTCAATAGCAACCGGAACTATGAAAAAGCCAGCCAACGCCACGCCCAAGACTGAACTAAAAATAAGCGCCCGGAGATTTTTGGTTTTACATTTCTGAAAAAGCCAAAACAAAGTCCACACGGCAGTAAAACCGAAATACACGAATGTCGAGATATTGTGAGTCATAAGAAGTGCACAGACTGCCAAGGCTACAAATGCAGAATTTTTGAAATTGGGCTCCTTAATCACCTTATAAATTGAAAGCCACAAAAAGGGGAGTATCGCAAGTGAAAAAGATTCCGCCATGGCTCCCCGTACATAAACGTTAACCGCTCTGTATGGTGCAAGCGCGTACAGGGCTGAGGCAATAATCGCTCCCCTATGCCCGAAAAATTCTCTTGAGAGGGAATACATCCCCAATGCGCCACCGACAAGACTAATCGCAAAAAGAATCTTAACAGTGGTGAGAATTGAAATTGGCAAAACTATACGAATAAGAACCCCGAGATAATATGGCAAGGTACTATAAAAATTAAACATTGCCTGGCCAAAACCGAAATTCATGTCCGGCACCCAGCGGCAGGGGATTTGGCCGTCCGCGAAGCATTTTTCCAGTTCATATAGCCGCATTACCTGAAGATCGTCATGCATTGGAAAGTACCCAGGCCCAAAAAGCCTGAGTGCTGTCAGAACCGAAATAATTAGTGCGATAACCATTTTATTTTTCTATATAACACTAGAGCACCAAGACCAATCAAGCTTACTAAATTCGCGATTAATCTTAAATTTGTATCTTTAAGTCTGGCTTCAACCAAGTGTTGGCCAGACGGGACATCAACAGTTATTAAACCAAGTTCGTTGGCGCTGTCAATTTTCACTGGCTCCCCGTCCACTTTCACTTCCCAACCCGGAAAATAAAACAGAGGAAGCTCAAGCTTATTGTCTTCATCATATACATTTAGTTCCCAAGTCTGCCAGTTCGTGCCCTTTTGGCCAGAAATCACTTCGCCTGAAAACTTCGGCCCATTTGAAGCCGGTGAAGTCGGCGGGTGCTGGGCTCCTGCCGGCAAATAATCCAAGATACTTATTGTTTGTTGTTTCAACCAACTGTCCCCAGAAAACTTTTCACCATCAGTAATGTAAACATATCTCTCCGGTTTGAAAAACGAACCGTTCATAAGAATCAGAATTACAAAGATTGTTATAACCATTAACAGCTTTCTGTTGGTTAATTTAATCAGTGCTCCACTGGCTAGTGAAAAACAAAAGACGGCAATACCCAGAAACCGCCATGGAAACTGGATATATGAAAGCAGTGAAACGTTGTCCCAGATAAATTGAGACCTTGGATGAATAAGAAATAGTGCAAGAAAACCCAGAATCACGAAAATTAAAACTTTGCGAAATTCCTCGATCTTCTTTAAGTAAAAAAGAAGGATAAGAACCAAAAGAGGAATGCTCCAGTGCAGAACTCCAACCGATAAGGACATCCCATCCAGTTCCCCAAGTGAGGATACGCCATAGCCCCAGTGAGTGGACAAAAATAGCTGACCGACTCCAACAAAGTGCGCGAGATAATTAAAATAACCCATGAGGACCGACTCAACATGGGTATAATTTTTTTCCAAGAAAGCGGGCAGAGTAAAAAAGGCAGATAGGGCAAAGCCCAAAATACCTGACTTCAAAATATTTTTTAAATCATTACCGTGATTTTTTCTAAAGAAGAGGACAAAGGTAACATAAAAGGGGGAAAACATGATAACTGTTATGTTGTGTGTCAAGAATAATCCGGCGATCGATAGTGCCAGGGGAATGGTGGACTTTGGCTTTAGAGTAAACAATAAAATCAGTGGCAAAAAAACAAAGGCCCAGGCTTCGCCCATTGCTCCCCGAACATAAATATCCACTGCCCTATATGGTGCGTAAGTGTAAAAAAGCGCACTAATTACCCCGCCTTTTTTGCCCCACAAAAAAGAGCCCAGAAGATACATGCTCCACGCCGAGAGAACCAGACTTGCCAAAAACCCAAGTTTGACGCTTGCAAGAATTGAGCCGCCAAAAAGGACCGGAATTTCCATCAAATAATAGGGGAGGGGGGAATAGAAATTAAATTGCGGGTAGCCATAACCAAAGCCCATATCGGGCACCCAACGGCAGGGGATTTGAAGGTCTAACACGCACTTATACATCTGGTAGACCCGCATTCCCTGAATGTCATCATGCATCGGGAAATAGCCCGGTTTAAGTAATGCGATAATTGCCGGAATTGTCAGCAAAAGAAGCAGTATTTTAGTCTTCATACTTCCCCGCCAATCCAAAAAATCTGATCTTAACCAAGTCGATTAACGACTCAATTGTGGCACGCCCAACTTTTACTCTGGTCTCTTCCCTGTTTATCCACTCAACCGGAACTTCAGTAATTTTAAGCCCAAATTTTTCCGCCAAGAAAATAATTTCAGCATCATAAGCCCAGCGATCTATTACGCCGTGCGCAAAAACCTTGCTTGCCGCCTCCTTCGTAAAACCTTTAAACCCGCAGGTAAAATCGGCAATCTTGCTCCCGATGATTATTTGGGTCAACTTGGTAAAAACCCTGCCCATATTTTCACGTAAGAATGGTTGGTGTTTTTTGATGACCGACCCTTTCACTCTCCTTGAGCCTATAGCCACGTCGCTACTGTGCAACGCCCTCACAACGACGTCAATATAATTAAGTGGAACTGACAAATCCGCGTCCATAAAAATAATTAGCTTGCCACGAGCTTTAAGCATGCCAGCTTTCACCGCCGCACCCTTACCCATATTTTCCGGTAATTTAACAAGTCTAACTTTCTTTAAACTATTAACAATGTCCGGGGTATTATCACGGCTGCCGTCATCTACAACCACTATCTCCCACAAATAACTCTTTTTAGAAAGAAATTTTAATACTTTCTCTAAATTACTTTTTATTATCCCCTCTTCGTTGTAGGCGGGGATTACTAGTGATAGGTGGGGGGTTGTCATAATTCAAACATATAAAACACATCCCGCTTGCCGAGCCGGTTTTCTGCTTTTTCCCAAGACTTTATGATTTTCAGGCCATATTCTTCAAACGGCCGTACAAATGCTAGCCTGGAAGAGTTGGCCACCAAATAAGTAATATTACCCGCCTTAGCCGACTCCGAAAGGCTATCTGGAACATGACTTATATCAAGCCCCACTCCGATTACTGTTATATTGGGTTCTTTTTCAAGATAAATCTGGAGGCCGTCCGGAAGTGTCCCAAAATAACCCTCTGTCCCCACAACGATATCTTTGCCCGGATTTACATCACGCGCGGCTTTTATAATTTCTGCTGCTTCCTTAATTCCGGTCCCTGCAGTCCAATCGGCAAGGTAGCCATCATGCTCAGGCCAGTTGGCTTTCTCTGGGTTTTTGAAAAACTCAACATAAAATAAAAGTGACTGCACCAAAAAAACGGCGACCAAAACAGAGACTCCATAAAGACCAGCAGGTTTATTAAATTTTTTCAAACTGGCAGCAGCAAGAACCACCAAGGCAGGGAGTGTAAAAAAAATGTACCTGGAAGTAAAAACCCGGGCGTACTCGGCTTGAACAACTATGGGTAAAGCCGCAAAAGCAAAAAGTACCAACACTTCGATTTTGTATTTCCGGAAATTGCCAAAAAAACCAGTGGCAGCGAGCCCCAAAAGTGCAACTGGTCCCATAATTACCAGCCACTCAACCGCCCTGTCCAGGTACGGCAATAAAGGGTCCAGCGGACTTTCTAAAATTCGGCTGTAGGGGAAAACATAGTCCATGTTTCTTGAACCAATCATATGGAAATTTTCCCCAAGCCGAAGAATGTTATACATTGCGAACGCAACCGCGAAAACAGCCAAAAGAAGCCCTATAGATTTAAAATAATTTAAACTCTGAATCTTTTTTACTTTAGCCTTTTGGGTGAAAACTAAGGCTAATGGGGAAAGGAGTGCAATAAATAAGGCAGGCGACTTGGTCAATAATGCTCCTCCAAGGGCGAAAGCTGCTAAAAAGGCAAAACCCAAACTGAGCTTTTTCGTGGCCAATATTAAAAAAACTAAAGTCCAGACGCCAAAAAAAGAAAGCATAGAGTCAACGAGTGCCATCCTGTCAAAAAACACCGCGAAAGGGGATAGGGCATAGAGTAGAGAAGCCAAGAGCGCCACTTTTCTTGATTTAAATAAAAGGTAGCCTAGTGCCGCAACGCCCGCCGTCGTGCCAAGACCAGTTAACACAGACACTACCCTCCCCGCTATCAAGGGATCAGCAATAAACTTGAAGAAAGGAATGACTGCCCACATAAACAAGGGCTGCTTGCCGTCCGAAAGCGGCAAAAACCGCAAGGATGGCTCGGCTCGCATTACTTGCGCCCAGCGGACATAAATTGCTTCATCCACAAAAACCGGAATTAAATTAAGCTGATAAATTCTTAACAAAAACGCGCACAGAAGAATTAAAACCAGTCCGACTATTGTCCGTGTCCACTTTTTGGTCACTTGTACCCCCCAGTCCACCAGGCTTTTCTGATTTGCCAGATTTCAAGAAGCGCTTTAAGGGAATCCTGTATAAGCCTCATCCTGCTGTCTGCATCAAAATACCAAGTGATTGGCACTTCTTTTACTTTTAATTTTTTCTTGCGAGCCAAATATAAAAGCTCTATATCAAAACCAATTCCGGACAACTTCTGAATGCTAAAGAGCTCTTTTGCGGCACCAGCTGTAAACATCTTAAACCCGCATTGGGTGTCTTCAAAACTTGGCAAAATAGTCAGCTTAATAATCAAATTAAAAGCTCTACCCACTAGGTGCCGCTTGAAGGGCTCGCCGACTCTATTTGCCCCTTTCCCCTCCCTCACTCCAATCGCAACATCCACACCTTTTGTCTCCGGAGGCAAAAACTTAGGCAATTCTTCTATGGGCATCGATAAATCCGCATCGCAAATAAACCTATACTCCCCTTTTGCCGCAAGCATGCCGGCTTTTACGGCAAGCCCTTTGCCACGCGTGCTAACCTCAATAAGTTTTATATATTTGTATTTTTTGGCAAACTTTCTAGTTACCTGTGAGGTAGCATCATGACTGCCGTTTTCTACAACTATAACCTCCGCCGCATATTTCTGCCCTTTCAAAAAATCGTCAATTGCAAGAAAAGCCTTAGGGAGCCTCCGCTCCTCATTATGCGCCGGGATTATAATAGACAGATATGGATTTCTCATTTAACCAAAAAACAGTCTTTTAATTTCATCTAGTTTACCCTTATCTTTCGCTTTCAAAATCCTTAGTGATATTTCTTCGTCTCGAAAATTATCATCCTGTACTATTTCCACAAATTCTTCAAAACTTACTTCTTTCGTTCCTATTTTCTCCCCCGCTTCCAACGTCGGATCATTAACTTTTGTGCAATTTTTACCTATAAAAATATATATCGCCCAATCAATCTTTTCCATGGGTTGAGCTGCATTCCACAATACTAAGTCATGGGTTTCATAACCGGTCTCCTCCAACAACTCCCTTTTAGCTGCAGCCTCAGGGTCTTCGCCATAATCCACTCGCCCACCAGGAACACAAATAAACGGTGCAAGGCCAGACTGCTCCTCATAATTTATCAAGATTTTGCCTTCATTTGTAATTGGTATTATCTCAACCGTATCCGGGCGTTTGAGCATTTCAAAAGTGGTCTTCGTGCCATCAAAGAGCTCTTGTTCCCAGTGGTAAACTTCATAAATAATGCCTTTAAACACTAGCTTCGCCTCAAGTGGAATCGCTCTTTTGGGAGCAGGCCTTGTAATCTTCGCCATGCCCTATTTTACCCTCTTTCTCCTCTCCACTGTAATACCCCCAAACTTTTGGGCATATTCCACCTCGGCTATGCCCTTCTGGCGGGCAAGCCAGGCTTCCAGTCTCTCCGGATGAGGCGGGTCCTCCTCGTAAAGTGTATACAACAATTCGCGATTGTCGCTCACTTTGCCCGAATACTCGGGTTTGCCTTCATACCAAGTGAACAAATAATCATATGCATATGGAATGACTGGCGGCACATAAACGTCAACATTAAACTCTTCCTTCGCGTCCCCATACACCCATTCAATTGCCTGCTTCTGATTTCTAAACAGAATTGTATTTGGCCCATCTGCATTGTCGGTAATTTTAGCCTTCACAATCGGCAGGTTCATGGTAAAGAAAGCATAAAAGAATATAAAAACCACGATCTTGCCTGCAACACTCCCCCACAGATGACCCAATATCACCGCAAAAAGTAATATAAATATCAAATAGTATCCGGTCATGTAGTAGTCATAAATATTGCCTTCATTTCCTTGGAAAAACAAAAGTCCTACAATCGGGGACAACAACATAAGCATTAGAATTTTAGCTTTCGTATTTTTGAGTAAATCAGGCAGATACAAGAAAAAGCCAACTCCTACAGTCAATAGACTAAAAGTAATTAATCTGCTTGTACCCGGAAATAACCTACCCCAAAAGACTGATTGATAAAAGTCAATGCGATCACTCAGAACTTGCATGAAACTAGTCTTAAAACTTTCTTTTTCAAAGATAAATGAGTAAATATTTCTTGACAATAAATGGTCATTCTTAAAATCGAATAAAATTAGAGGCGCTGCGGTAAAGCCAAAGGCAACTATTGAATAAAATATGATTTTCCCATTTGGAAAATGTTTCTTTTGCCAAACGGCAAAAAGAGCTATAGCTGGAAAATAGAAGAACTCGCCGGAGCTGCCAAAGTGGAAAAGGGAGAGCCCGGCCAGCAACGACACCGCTATCCAAGCATATTTCTTTCCTTCACTGACTGCAAAAAGTGCCCAAAGAAGCAACATGCTGAGTAATAGCATGGGCGTGGGGTTACTCAGCCATCGGGATGCAAGCATTATATAAAACGAAAACGAGGCGATAGCAGCCGCAAACAACCCCGTTGTTCTGTCTTTTAACTTAAAGCCAAGATAATAAATTAACGCGATGGCAATTACAGTAGTAAACGCGAGAAAATTTGCGGGAAGCACCGGGTCCCCCCCACCGAGTAAATATAGAGGCGCAATCAAGTAGTAATAATATGGCCCCCTAAAAATGCCGGCAATACCGGTTGTCGGGCCAATGAGGAAAACGTCACCTTTATGAAGCAGTTCCCATATTTCCAAAGCGTCTCGGCCTTGATCGTAGTAAAAACCAAGAATTTTGCCAGTGTTATAAACTCTGATAAATAAGGCTAAAACTAAAATTACTCCAAGAAGAAGATATACGAATTTATGGCTTAGTACTTCCGCCCTTAGCGAACTCCCTAGCTTCTCCAAGTATTTGCTCAACCGCATTATCATAGTTTACTACATCTACCCTCGCTGCCGCTGCCCACGCGTGCCCGCCGCCACCCAGCATTCCTGCAAGACGGCTCACGTCCACGCCTGTCCTGCTTCTAAAACTTACCGAAATATAACCTTCATCTTCGGCTCCGACCAAGCCAAAGTCAGTACCTTCAATTGACTGGAAAATCATATCTGCAAGCTCGCTTTTGGCGTTAAAGGGCTTGCCATATTTCTCCAAAACTTCCTTTCGAACAAATGAATAAACAAACCGGTGCTCGTGGTCAATTTTTAAGTTATCAAGAATCCCCTTCCAAACCATAACATGATTTTCCTCAAAAGACTGATATAAATTGAATATAATTTTATTTTTATCAGCAAACTTCATAAGCTGACTTGCGGCTTCAAAAGTGGACCCACCAGCCTCAGGAAAGCGAAAAGCTCCTGTGTCTCCTATAATTCCGGTAAGCAAAGCCTCCTCGGCGTCTTTTATTTCCACTCCCCAATCTTTAAATAAATAAAATAAAACCTCGCAGTTGGCGGCGGCATCAGGAACAACCAAGTTTATTTCCCCAAACTTTTGGTTACTCACATGATGATCAATATTTATCAGTGAAAGTTCGGGCTGTTTTACGCTGTGTGAGCCGGCAACGCGACTAAAGCTTGAAGAATCAAGTGTTATAAATAAATCATAAATAGAAAAATCAAACTCACTAAAATTAACTACATTGACCGCTTGTTCCGTCAACAAGAACTCTAAATTCTTGGGGATTTCAGTTGGAGCAATTATCTTTACATCTTTCTTAAAATATTTAAGTACCCTCGCCATAGCAACAGCACTTCCCACAGAGTCCGCATCCGAATTGTGGTGCATATTCACTAAGATTTTTTGTGAGGAATCAATCTTTTGCTTTATGGCCTGGGATTCTGGATAATTCACTATAGTTAAATTCTATTTCTTTTCCCGTAAATCTCTCTAATATATGAATCTAATGGTAGAAGAAACTTAGATTTGCCGAATTTATACTTAATTAAAAGAACAAGAACAGAATTAACTACCAAAAGATATAAGGGGAACGCGAAATGCTCAAAGTTCCAAATTTGGATTGCAAGTAAGCCAATTGCCGCATTTACTGCACCAAACAAAAATATGGTTGAATTTTCAGATTCAGGGTACTCATAGGACTTAACTATTGTCGGAAGGGCTGCCAAGCCATCTGCCAATACCGCAAACAAGATCGCAATGTTCGCGTCTTTTGTAATAAACCAAAGGATTATACCTAGGGTTGACAGTGCTCCACAAATAATATCAAAACGTGTCAGTTGCCATTCAGATTTTTTGTTAACAAACGAAGCGATAAAAATTATTAACGGAACAAAACCTACCACGAATGTTGTTAAGGACTGAATTCCAACCCCTCGGGAAATCTCGGCGGCGAAGGCAACCAATGGAGCAATAGACCATAAAAGCCAGGATACTCGATTGGGTTTTACTTTACCCTTTAAGGTGTCAACTAAATATGAATAGCTCCCGACAACCTGAAGAATTACTCCAACGATAACAAAATTTGGATTTATCATTTTATATTCTTGAGCTCTATTGCCATCCTTAACTTGGTAAGGATTTGGTTAGTCAAGGGAACCTCGATGTCACCATCATCAACCCACTCAAAAAATTCCATATCTGTCTTAAAACTATTTATTGGTTTGAAGGAGTAACGTATATGGTAATTCCCATCCCGTGACTGGAGTTCAAAGATCTTATTTAGATCTGAATCAACTACATCAAAATCTTTCCACTCACCGTTTTTATATTGCAACCTATACGTGCTCCCGGCTTTAAGCTGCCAGTCGCTTCTATCCCCGGCTACTACATCGGGCATCCATCTTGAAGCATTCTTGGGCTCAATTGTAAAAGCAAAAACTTCCGCAATTGGCTTAATTATTTGCGCTGTTAGCCTGTTGCTCTTCATTAGAACAATTATATCGCTTATTTTACATATTTTCTTGCAGTTGCAAGAACCAGCTCCACTGCTTCCTCAAATTTCATACTTCTAATAGTCACACCGGCCGCCTTTTTATGCCCGCCGCCGCCGAGAGAAACAGAAATTTTAGAAACGTCAATTTTGTCCCTTGCTCGAAAACTAACATCAACAACATCCTTTTCTTTCTCAACCATAAAAACACCAATCTTAGTGCCTTTTACAGTTTGAAAGAATGCACCAGCAAACCCGGAACCTTCCGGTTTGCCGAGCTTTACATACTTACTGTATGGTATAGCTGCCCAAATAATTTTATTTTTTTTATCGATTGTCGCCTCTTTCAAAACTTCAGATAAATACTTCAGTTCCTTAAGCTCAACACTAAAAAGCAAGTTGTAAATTATTTTGTCGCGATCGGCACCGGCTTTCATTAACTTAGCTGCAATTTCAAATGTCTCTGCAGACACAAATGGATATCTAAAACTTCCAGTGTCACCAGTTATGCCTGCTAACAAATTACCCGCGATGTCTTTATCAAGTTTTACACCCCAGTCAAACAATATTTTATAAACTATCTCGCATACCGAAGTCGCATTTATATCTATCAGATTCAATTTGCCATATGCCTGGTTCGAAGCGTGATGATCAATCACTATTGTTGGGATATTCGGGCTTTTGTCCTTCAGCTCGCTACCCACCACCATTCCCCAAGAAGAAGAATCGAGTATTATCATTAAATCATATCGAGAAAAGTCAAATGTTTTGAAATTAACCAATTCAATTTTCTTAATATTTGGAAGAAATTCTAAATTCTCTGGAGCCTTATCTTTGCAAATTAAGCCAGAGGAAATCCCCATCTTCTTAAGCGCCAAATTAAGGGCTAGAATCGACCCAGTCGAATCTTCATCTGGCTCCTTATGACTTGTGATTAATATTTTTTTAGCCTGTTTAATAGACTGAAGTATGGCTTTGGATTCTTTGTAAATCATACAAATCTTCTTGCAGTTTCGACAACCTTCTTTACAGAATCACCAAAGCTGCCGTTTATAACTGTTACTCCTGCGGCACCGGCATGTCCACCTCCTCCAAGTGCTGTCGCAATTTTTGAAACATCAAAGCCCGTGCTTCTGGCACGAAATGACGCCCTGAGTTCCCCGGGTGACTCTTCAAGCATGACAATGCCAAACTCCGTTCCTTCAATCATTCGGCTGAATAGTGAACTTGCGGACTCGCGAGCGGTTTGCGGCTCCCCCAACGCACTATAAACACTATAAGGAATTGCGCACCAGGTGAACTTTCCACTCGCGTCAACCTCAAGCTTATCAAGCACCTTGCCCCAAAACTTAAGAAGGTTCATCTGTTTGCTCCTGAATATCTTAAGAAGAATCCCATCTTTATCTGCCCCGAGGCTCATTAAGTCGGCTGCAATCTGGAGAGTTCTTGGAGTAGTGTTGTGGTACTCGAATGCACCAGTATCCCCAAGAATTCCGGTCAAAAGCGATGTTGCAAGTTCCTTGGTGATATCAATGTTCCAATCCTCAAAAAGAAGATAAAGAAGCTCAGTCGTGGCAGAGCGCTCAGCATCTATCAAGTTGATCTTTCCAAACTCAATGCTTGTATGATGGTGGTCAATAACAACTGTCTCGATTTCCGGCAGGGGTATGGTTTTGCTCCCGGTGACAACTTCCGGGGAAGCGGAGTCGAGAACCATAAACAGATCGTACTTGGAAAAATCAAAAGTGTTATAGTCAATTTTCTCAAATTCATTAAAGCAGGAGAGAAAGCTTAGTTCAGGGAGTTTATCATCCGGGCAAATCACCTTGACTTCCTTGCCCATTTGTTTGAGTGCCACACACATCGAAAGGGCGCTACTAATAGAGTCCACGTCCGGCCTTTGATGGCAATTAACCAAAACCCGCCTGGCCGCCTTGATTTTATCCAGTATTTCCAAAGACTGCTTGTACGTCATGACATTCGGAGTATAATAGCACTTTTGTTCTTAGATTTCGACATGCACCAGCTTATACAATATTACCCCAGATATCTCCCATTTTTCTGCAATTTCACTCCAGCCAAAATTCGCAACTTCTGTCTTTGAGTTATGTGTCGGGTCGCATTTCTCCTCGGACAACTCGCAAACTACGAAAAGTTGCTTGGTAATAGTTTCTTGATATTTCAACGGGTCGATGTCGGTAACTCCCGTACCCCAAGCCTCAAGGAAATACTGATAAGCATCTTCATAATTTCGCTCAGCAATCACGGCTAAATTAAATTTATTTCCCGCGGACTCAACTTCAATTTTTCGAGCGACTTCCATGGTCCGCGCCAGTTGTCTGTTGGGTGGGTAGTTCAGCGGATTATCTAAAAAGTTGAAATAAACGAGAAACACTAGGAAAAAACCCACTATCCACCAACCGCGAATCTTGGCTTTATTTATCAAATGCCCCGCCAAACCCCCCAAAAGAATAAACGGGGCTGCAAAGAAAAACCCGTAATAATGATCATAAATTTCCTGTTTATAAAGTCCTAAACCGACCAGAGCGGTTGCAAGCCACAGAATGAGAAGTGTAAACGCAAGAAAAGTGGTCTTGTTAAGCTTCCTTGCCTCTTTCATGACAAGTGTGACCCCACCCAAAACCGCAAGAGCCGCCCACGAACCTAAAATTTCATTTCTGCCTGCAAGGAGGCGCGCGGAAATTTCCTGCGTTAGCGGCCAGAGGCTCGGAAAAGCGTTCCATGGTCGTGCGGAAACGGTGGCCTGGCGCTCGGTAAAAAACTTCTTAATGGCATCAAAATTGCGCCAGTCGTGGCGAGAGTCGAAGATCACAAGCGGGGACATTAAACCTGCAAAAAGTAGTATAGCGAATATTGTATATAGTATATAGCTTCTTAATTTCTTATCTTTCCTAAATAGCCAGAAAGCATACAGCCAAAAAACGGCGAGAGTTGGAGCTAAAAGCAACCCCAGGTAGTGGGACTGTAAAACGAAAGCATAAGAGATGCCAAGAATTGGTAGCCAAAAAAGTTTTTTAGTTGTAACAACCCGCCAGATGGCAAAAATGCACAACAACGAGAAAAACGGCATGATGTTTGGGTTCCAGGAAGAGCGGGAGTAAATAATTACTGTTGGGGCAATAGCATAAAGTAAAGCAGCGATGAAGGCAGCATTTTTTCCAAACCACTCCCGGGCTATATACCAAACAAAGGCAACAGTCGTCACCCCCAGGAGCGCAATCATAGCCGCCGGCGCAACGGGCGAGAAATTTCCGAGCCACAAGACCGGAGCCATCAAATAGTAATACAATGGCCCCAGATACATATTCCCAATTGAAGTCCCAGGGCCAATTAAGAATATGTCACCATAAACCAAGAAGCGCCGAACGATTATTACATCCCGGCCTTCATCACCTAAAAAGGTCATATATTCGTCAATCTTAAAGAGACGCAAAAACGCTCCCAAAATGAGAATTACGGTAAGAATTATAAACTCAACTTTGTTTTTCTTAATCCATTCACCCAGTCTACTTACTACATTCTGCATGCTACTGTAACTTTACCCAAAGTCTGAATAAATCTTTAAAACTGCCAACAATTACCTTGAGGTTGCGCCCGGTTCCAACTCCGACTTCTCTCGGGTAATGAGTAACCGGGATCTCTACAATTTTAAAACCTTTCTTTTTTGCCTTTATCAGAAACTCGCTTGAAATAAAAGCCCCCCGCTCACTTTCCAGGTCAGGAATCCCGTCAACAACTTTTTTAGAAATCAACTTAAAACCACAATCAATATCCCGAACTTTAAGGCCAAACAGTATAAAAACCAGGTATTCCCACATTTTGGAGGTGATTATTTTGACTTTACCGACCTGACGTTTTTTGTAGTACCCAATTACTATGTCGGCGTTGGACTCCTTTTGTTTTTTTATGAAATTCTTAATTTCAGAAAAATCAAATTGCCCATCAGAATCTGTAAAAGCTATCCAGCTATACTTTGCGCCGTAGAGTCCGCTTTTAAAGGCACCCCCATATCCTCTATTGATCATGTGATGAATGGCCCGTACGTTCTTGTTTTTTGCAAGTTTGTCAATTATTTTGCCCGTACTGTCGGATGAACCATCATCAATTAAAAGTACTTCCCATTTTTTGGCAATTCTCGGGATAGTTTTGAGTGCATGCTCCACGGTCATTGCAATACGGCCTTCCTCGTTGTAAGCTGGAAAAAATACGGATAAACTCGTGAGCACCATATATTGACCAATGTTATCATAAATGAAGACCTTTAAGCTCGCAATCTACTTGATAGCGCTGGCTGTTGTGCCTGTAGTTTGTCTGTGGTTCCCATTTTTCTCCAGAACTCCGGAAGTACTTGGTGTCCAAATTCCTGAAGGGGGTATGCAGATAATAGCCGCTAACTACGACGGGCCACTCTATATTGCAGTCGCTAAAAGCCTATATAATCTCCCCTACATCGCAGAAAACTTTTCTTTCTCACTCCCTTTAGAGTACTACGCAGCCCATTTTCCAGTTTATCCCATGATTATCAGGCTTTTTGCTTCTCTTGTGGGGTACCCCTGGGGCATGTTATTGGCCACTCTAGCGGGCTCAACCATCACAATTTATTACTTCTATATGTTTATTAAGCGGTATGTTTCAAAAAAGGACGCATTGTGGCTTGTGGCAGTGTTCTCTATATTCCCCGCTCGTTGGCTCATAGTGCGTACGGTTGGTTCCCCGGAACCATTGTTTGTTGGCGCAATACTTGCTTCGGTCTACCATTTCGGCAAAAAGCAATTCTGGCTGGCTGCAATATGGGGAGTAGTCGCGCAGCTAACAAAATCTCCCGGAATACTGTTATTTATTGCATATATTGGAGCATTAATTATTCCAAAATTAGCCGGTTTAGCCACTAATCATAATTTCGTGAAATGGGTGAAAAGTATAGAATATAAAGCTTACCCGATTATCCTGATTCCGCTCTCGTTGTTGAGTCTTTTTTATTTTTATTACCTAAAATTCGGTAACTTCTTAGCCTATTTTAACTCAGGGGACAATATTCACCTGTTATTTCCGCCATTTCAGATTTTTAACTACTCCCAACCATGGGTGAATACACACTGGCTGGAAGAAATAATCTTTGTTTATGTGTTGTGCTTATTCGGCTTACTTAAACTCATAAAGAAAAAACAGACAGTTCTTGCCTGGTTTACGGGTATATTTATTGTAAGTGTATTTTTTGTTTCGCACCGTGACATTGTACGCTATGCTCTGCCAATATTGCCATTTATTTTCGTAGCTTTTTCCAAAGAGCTCGCATCGCGTGAGTTCAAAATTATTATGGCCATAATAATAATCCCGGTTTACCTCTTTTCTTTGGCCTTTATTGCAAATAACGTGATGCCGATCTCCGATTGGGGGCCGTTACTCTGACTCTCGCCAAGCAAGCGCCAAGTTAATGCTTGATACATGATATGTAGGAACTTTGAGTGTGAGAGGCTTATATAAATAGTCTCCATAAAGCTTTAGTATTTCGCCGATTCCGGTGCGCAAATTTGGCATTACCGAGAGAGTGTGTAAGTTTTCATACTTGTGTTCAACCAGCTTAAAGCTCGAGAACTCAGAAGCTTGCGTGGGCAATATTATTTCATAAACTTGGACGCGAACATCTACAATATCAAAATAAAAAACAGGCTCAATATTTTTGGATAAAATTCGCTTTACCAAAGTTGAGTCTCTCTTGAGCTCCCCAGAAGCGGCAAGATGCGCAAATACTTCCTGCTGAAGGACTCGAAGGGCTGAGTCAAAATTGCTTTCGTCTTTTTTGGCAAAACTCATGGGAAGCGAAATATCTCCGACTTTCTTGCCATATCTACTGTTGCCAAACACTTCTCTGCCCACCAAAACCTCTCCGCTATTGCCAGCTGTAGCAATTAAGGCCGCAGCGTGTCGCCTGACAACTGCTTTCTCCATATATTGGTAAATTCTATGAAGAGTCGAAAGCGAAGTTTGGAAGCTTGGCGGCATTTGGGCATAAATCCGCTCAAGGGGTGTTCCGGGTTCGAATGCTTTCTCGCGAAAAAAATGAAGAGTTTCAGGCAAGCTTACATGACGGCCGGCGGACTTAATCAAACCATACTTTTTAACCAGCCTGTGGTAATTAGCGATAGAAATTGGGAGACTATCCGGATAGCTTCTGATTGCCTCCTCCACCGAGCCGTATTTGAGGTAAAGCTCAGTAAACCACGCGTCCGAGAATTTTTGCATGCTCTTTATTTTAGCAAGCTGCTCTCGCAAAACAAAGTTATCCTGCATTTCTTGAGAGCATTTGGAAGGCTTCTAAACATACACTTTGATTATGAAAGAACATGTACGCGGGTGGCGAAACAATCATATATTACTGAACAACGGCCTCGGACCAAGAGACTTGGGCGCCATAAGTGACGCCTTGAGTATGTACTCACAACTTAACGAACAACAACAAAAACTCTGGACTGCGTTAGCAAGCAGAATGGGAGCTGAGTTCCCATACAAGCTTCTGGGTGGAAAAAAGGAATTTGTTCACACTCAAATAGACCCTCGTGTTGAAGCAGAGAAAAATGCTATCCCAGTAACTTTTGAATTTTCTCAAGTGCGGGTACCTTCCAAGTCTTCCATATAAAAAGATTGTACATTGCGTAATTGTATGGAATTACGAAAAAGCCCACAGCGATAATCAGCATTATCTGGCGGGTGCCCACTCCAAAAATACCGGTTCCCACCGCCACCACTATAGCTTGTATAACCACTGCGCCCACCGAGCTCAAATTAAACTGAACAAATTTGCTCACAACTTTTGCAAGACTGGTAATTTTTTCCTCTTTAAAAGTCCAGAAATTATTCAAAATAAAGTTTGAAACTATTGCAAACTCGGCTCCAATTGCCGCGGCAACGCCGGTGGAAAAGCCAAGGCGATAAAAAACCTCAAGCCCAACTGCGTTGATAGCGTAGCCGATAAGGCCGACAGCGCCGTACTTGATAAATCTTTGTTTGTCCTTAATCCCCAAAATAATCGCAACTTTGAAAGTTGAAACCATTTCCTGCATTGAAAATTTGGAAACTTCCTCAGTTCTTGGGGCAAACTCCAGAGGAACTTCGACCACTTTTTTGGAATTTTTAATGCTTTGATAAAGCAAATCAACTTTATAGGCAAAACGGCTAAGCTCCATCAACTCATTGAGCTTAATTTTATCTAATACTCCTTTTACTCTTGTGAGTCTGAAACCGGTGGTTAAGTCATGAATTTTTGGCTTAACCAAGGCAATTCTAATAAAAAGGTTGCCAAAAAAACTAACGGCTTTGCGGTGCATCGCCCACTCTTTGGGAACGGAGCCGCCTTTAATGTAGCGCGAGCCTATTGCATAGTCCGCGCCATCCAAATACGCCGCGACCATTGGTGCCACAAAGCGCGGCGGGTGCTGAAAGTCAGCATCCATCTCCATTACTGCGTCGGCATGGAGCCTCTCCATGGCGTACTTCATGCCGCGAACATAAGCCCAACCAAGACCTTGTTTTTTATCCTCAATAATGTGAAGGTTGTCGAATTTCTTAGCATATTTTTTTACAATATCCCCCGTGCCGTCATCAGGACCGCCATCCGAGGGCAAATCATTGACAACCAAAAGGTGCATGCTTACGTTTCTTATTTTTGGGAATTCCTTCTCAAAAAGTTCAGTAATCATCCGCTCGATGTTATCTTTTTCCTTATATGTAGGCATGACTATTACTACTTTATCCATGGCTATATTGTGGGAATTAAGGAGACCGCGAGAATTGAGACTACAAAAATTACGACAACTGAGGTAACAATTATAAGAATAGCTTTTCCTCTGGGTATACCATATTCATTTTCGAGTCCCAGCACCAAAAGATAAAAACTATATATTGCTATTAGGATATTGACAAGCGGAAGCCAGCTAAATAAATAATTCGGAGTCCTCGAATATGCCATCACCCGATAGCTTGAGTCGAAATTTGATTTGACCTTAAAAATGGCCAGCCAGACTTTCAGAGCTGCTCCCCAGATAAAACTCATGCCAAGTGTCACGATGAAGCTCACAAGCGTGGCGCCCGCTACTTGTCCGGCATTTAACTGAACAGCGGGTATTCCAAATAATTCTGCGAATGTAGGCGATACTAAGGGGTAGATGAGGATATTGTAGAGGGCTGTCAAAATGTGGCCAGCTCCGGCTACCACCAGCACGAACGAAAAAGCCTTTTTCCAGCCATGTTCTTTTTTTGCCTTGCCAAAAAACTTTTTGGGGGCAGTTAGCACCTCGCGCACCCGAGCCATAATTTCTTTTACATCAATCGTCAATTCCATAAATTTAGTATACTACACATATGAGAATTGATATAGTCAGCTTATTCCCGAGCATGTTTGAGGGGCCTTTTGATACCTCTATGCTTAAAAAAGCAAAGGACAAGGCTCTTGTTGAAATCAATATTCATAACCTCCGTGATTGGGCAGAAGATAAGCACAAAACCGTTGACGACAGACCATATGGTGGAGGCCCTGGAATGGTAATACGCGTTGATGTAGTACAACGCGCAATTTCCAATTTACAATTATCAATTTTCAATAAAAAGAAATCCAAAATCATACTCCTAAGCCCTCAAGGCAAGACTTTTGATCAAGCTAAAGCACGAGAGCTTTCTAAGCTCGAACATATAATTCTCTTAGCCGGGCATTATGAGGGATTTGACGAGCGAATTCATGAACATTTAGTAGACGAGGAGATTTCAATCGGAAACTACGTTTTAACCGGGGGTGAGCTTCCGGCGATGGTTATTACTGACGCTGTTGTCAGGCTCTTGCCGGGCGTTTTGGAAGAAGAAGCAAGGGAAAACGAAAGCTTCTCAAGCGGGGAAAACCTAGACTACCCGGTTTACACCAGACCGGAAGACTTCAAAGGTTGGAAAGTACCTGACATCTTACGTACAGGAGATCACAAAAAAATCACTGAATGGCGAGCTGAAAAGGCAAATAAAAAGACAGAGCTCAAAAAAATTAGCTAATCAGTAAGCCCAAATGCGAGGATCCTCACCACCAAGGTGCCATAACGTCACTTGGTAAACTCCGTATGACTTGGCAAGTTTGACCTTTTCATGAAAACTCTCAGCGTCCTCATACCACAAAGCATGCTCCGCTCCCTCCAAATCAAAATTGGCATACAATGAATAAGTTTCTGAATCTCTTTGGCTTTGAATTCCATTTTTACCGAGATAATCAACTATTTTTTCATACTGCATTGCTGTCCCCTCATCTCCAATCCAATCGTAACCATATGAAGGGAGCCCCAATACCAATTTATCCAAGGGGATTACTTTTGCCGAGTATTCCAGCGTTTCGGAAAGTCTATCCATCGGTGTTACCGAGCCGGGAGAAGATTTCGAATGATGAAAATCATAGGCCATTACCCGAACATAATTCGCACTATTACCTATTGCCTTAAGGTCTTGGCCGCTTGTACCATCCCAATCCGAAACCTTACCAGCCTGCGCATGCACAGTTACCGACAGTTTCAAATTTTTACTATTGAGTCTTTTGCCCAATAAATCAACAAAAGAAGAATAAGCTTCTCTGTCCTCCTTTTTCACCTGCTCCCAATCAAGATCCCACCCACGAAAGGCATTTTTTTGAGCCAGTTCCAATAAGTTTGCAACCAACCCTTCGCGCAGTTCTTCGCTTCCAAGCAACTTGGAAATTCTTTCACCGTCAAAATCGTAACCACTGGCATTACTAATGGTAGGGACAACACTAATGTTAAGCTCTTTTGCAACCTTTAACACTTCTTCTTTGAGCTTACTATCTGTCTCAATAAGCTTTCCAGCCTCGTTTATCTGATACCAAACAGGCAGTATCGTTTTAACTTGATTATTTGAGTTCTTCAAAGAATTGATAGAGGCCGGCTCATCCCACCAAGGCACCCAAGCGGAGTATTCCGACTCAATATCCGATGTACTGTAAGCGAGGCTCTTCTTGATATTATCCACTGCCCTTGAAGGTGATAAGTTAATACTATTTGCAACCAGCACAAAAACAACCGTAAAAAATGATGTTAAAAGAAAGAATGATGGTAATGCGTACTTCATCTCCTGAGTTTTGACCTCAGGTAAATATACACTTTACCGACTATAAGTACAAATAAGTGAAATACTAAAGATATGCTTCCTAGCTGACCCATATTTCCTCCTTCATTACTCTATACCTTTGTGTATTCCAAACGTTCGACATCTTAGCCCTAAGGCCAAGAGTAACTTTTAAGAAACTGTAAAAGAATGTAAAACTACCGATAACCCTCAAAAAATAGAAAAGCGGCAAAAACAAAATGAGGCCGTAAATTTTGCGTCTAATGCTAACGTACAGTATTGAAGGCAGCATAAAAATAAAAAGGTCGGCAAGAGCGGGAGATATCAATACTATCGGATCTACAAAAAGTGATGCAGGAACCAAAACGACGAACAAGGCAGCCAAAAGAACATTCAGTAGCGCGTCGGTCGCCAGAAGCCCAGCCTCAGCATCCAATTTTTGCCCGCCCCAGGGTACTTTATGTTTAAGAATACATTGCCAAAAACCTATGTACCACCTCTTGACCTGCTTGATATAAGCAGTGATGGTGGCCGGGTCTTGAGTTGAAACAACAGCTGATGGCTCATATACTATTCGGCCAAGATTAAGCCTGTGAATTCTGAATGTAAAGTCCATATCCTCGGTTTGGGTATCCTCAGAATACTTAATTCTTTTAAATACTTTTGATCTATACACTGTAGAAGGGCCGGGGCAGACGGTTATAGCCCCCAACATGGATTGAGCGGCCTTGTGTACGGACTGGTTTATCTCATACTCCCACAACCTGTAAGTAGTAATCCATTTCTTATTTCTTCCCGTTACTTTCCCTACAACAGCAGCAATTTTCTTCTTCTTGTCCTTAGCAAAAACATTAAAAATATTCTTGAAAAAGTCATCCGCCAATATGGTGTCTGCATCTATCGGCATTATAAATTCATATCTTTTTGTCAGCTCAAACTTAGATATTCCAGAATTTATAGCATTTGCTTTCCCGCCATTTTGTTTCTTTACCAGGACATTCTTGAGGAATTTCTGTGCAACCTGACTTGTCTTATCGCTCGACCCATCGTCCACCAAATACACATTCAATTTGCCCACAGCAGAGATGGCCGATTGAATGGTCATTTTTATCACTTTCTCTTCATTGTGTGCCGGCATTATTATTGCTACTTTATTCATTTCGCCTTTCTACTCCAAGTGCCTGGGAAGGTAGTACAACTGATATATTAGAGTGATTGACAAAATCAACAACTTGCTCCAAATTATCCGGGGTCGTACCGTATTCGGTATCTTCGTCGTCGATTTGATGTAACATCAAAATTATCCATTGTTTTTTACTTATCGCCTCATTAATCCAACCTTTTATTTCTTCAATATCAATATCTCTGCTGACTTGTTTAACCATAAGACCGTAATTATCCGTAACTGGCAGAGGGTTTAGCCCCGGCTCTACTATCCTCTGAGACAAAAAGTGTCTTTTTACATATTCAGTTGCCTCCGGCGTATTCTCTCCACAGGGAGCCACATAAATGTCGGTCAAAATACCATAGTTCTCCAAATCCTGTTTTCCTCCAAAGATTTCATATTCAAATGCAGGCTCCCCTTTATAAACCAGGTCACAATCATGAGACCTACTGTGCGAAGCTATTTCCCACCCTAGATAATGCAGCTTTCGTATCTGATGCCAGTTCATGTAAGCCTCATACCCAATAGGTTCAATTGGTACCGCCAATGCTGCTTTATAACCATAATTATCTAAGATTCTAAATCCCTCTGAATATTGAGACCTCCACCCATCGTCAAACCAAAAAGTTACGAGAGCTTCGCCATGCCAATTGTACTCAGAGATGACAGGCTTCGATGGTTCGCCGGATTTCAAACTGAGCGTATCATCTTCATATTTTTCTATGGGGGACTCGGTCACTAAATATTTTGCAAACAGCGCAAAGACAGCCATCGGTATCACCAGCCACAATAAATTCGTGTATGCTCTGTTTAGTTTTTTCCTTGCCATGTTAATAGTTCCTCCGATACACCTCAAAATGATCGTCACTATATATGTTTGAATAAATTCTGTTGAACTCCCGATTTTCAACTATGAGCTCATGATAAGCAGAATTAAAATCTGATTTACCATCCTCTTGTGTTTCAAGGATAATAGTGTTGAAATAGCCATCGCTTACGCCATTCACAAGCGCTTCCTCGCCTTCGTGCTCATCGTAATAAATCCAATCAAACGTAAACACCCTCAGTGGATTAACTTTTTCATAAAGGTCCAGCTGTGTTATCGCGCCAATTTCACTTAGGACTACATCTTCAGAGTGACTGTTTTTCCCAACGAAATCCATAACCGAATACGCATTAACCCAGGCGCTATTGTATTTCAGGGAGACAACAAATGATAATACCCAAAAAACACCAATCCCCAATAATAAAATACGATCGTGAACCTTGTGCTTTATCATATTGCTTACACCAATACCTGCTGAAACGGCTAATCCTCCAATTGCTAACAATATGTGTTTATCGAGAGTATGTAGCCGCTGATTAAGAACATGGAACAAAATAATAATAAATGAAAAGAAAGTAAAGAATGCCCAGACTCTAAGTTTTTCTTTTTTATAGAACCAATAACTACCGACGACCCAAAACGGCAATATTAAACCAATCTGGTTAACTACAAAAACTAACATGTCTACAAGAGGAGATTTTATCTCGAGTTCAGTTTGTACACTAATGTATATACCAAGGCTTTTAAACTGGGTAATACCAAAAACAAAAAACGCCATAACCAAAGGCAGTGCAAAATACACTAAAGTTGCCCGTTTACGATAACTTGTTTTCTGGACGAAAAAGGAAAAAGCCAATAAAATAGGTACATATAGTGCGATTATATATTTAAAAAAGAAAGCCACTACTAAAAATATTGCAGAAAGAATATATTTCCTGCCCGGGAGCCTGCGTGCTTGCTCAGCTAATATAAAAAAATATAAACTCAACGCAAAGAAGAAAAAGCTTGGCATATCATAAGTAGCAAGCCGAGAAACGTAATAGCCTACCGAAGAGCCGGCAAAAATTGCCGCAGCTAAACAGCCGGCCTTCTCTTTTACTTTGTCTTTTCCTTCACTCAGTAAATAAGCAATTTTATAAACCAGAAACGCAGTGAGCGCAAAAAACACTACATTTAAAAATCTTGATGCTTCTATGCCACCAAGCTCATATGCAAAAGCTGAAATACTTGGATAAAAATAAGGCACCCCTGCCATCCATTCAAAGGGAACCAATGTTTCCCAGTCTTTCTCAAATACACCCAATTTGCCAACTACTACATAAATAGCCTCATCATTAAAAGGTGAATTGTAATTTAGATTTACAACTTTCACCGCTAGTGAGGCTAAAATAATTGCAATCAGCAAAACCAGTATTGTTATCTTCTTGGTGTACTTTTTGAATATGCCCATAATATTGTTTTCCCCACGCAACAAATGAGCAGGTAAACTGGGATATAGTATTATATTAGAGGATTACTCAAATTGCAAGCTGGAAATGAGGCTATCAACTATTTCCCTCCAGGAAGAAAACTGTACACCCAGAGTTAATTGAGTTTTTTCAACCTTTAACCCGCCAAATTGAGGGTAGCGCCGTCTATCTCGGCCTTTAATAAACTCGTCAAAAGTGTTTTTTTGTACCACATTCTTTACCCCACGCGCTTTTTCTATTAAATAAGATGCAAATTCATACGGAGTAGTTAAATCAGCCGAGGCAACATGGTATATTCCACTGAGCCGCCTTGAAGCTATAACTTTCAAAGCTTCTGCCAGCTCATCGATGTAAGTGATATTCATTTGTTGATTAATAAGCATAGGGTAAAGCTTGCCCTCGTCATGAAGCGCCAAAATCTTCCTTGCATAGTCCAACTTTTGGGGGAAGTGCGCTCGAGCCGGGTAAATTATTCGAACGACGGCATTGCCTTCTTCGCCAAGGGATGCGGCTTCGCCCTCGGCTTTACTGGCCCCATACCAGGCTAAATTTTGGTCGTTCCCGGTTTTGTGCGACTCGTCATATGGCCCGGAGTCTTCTTCTGAGCCCGGAAATACCATGTCAGTAGAAATCTGAACCATAAAAAAATTATTTTTGTGAGAAAGTTCTGAAAGATACCCGGGGGCAAGAGCGTTGACTTTCCAAACAATGCCTTCTTTATTTTCACGCTCCGTTTCACAGGTGTTGACATCCGTAATCGCAGCGAAATTAATAATAACTTGAGGTTTTTCTTTACCCAAATATGCTTTGAGCTTCTCGCCTTTGGTTATATCCACTTCTCTCTCGTCGGGAGCCACGAACTCAAAGTCCTTACCAAGAAGCTCTAGAACTCGTGAACCAACCATTCCTTTTGCACCAAAGGTTATAATTTTAGCCATTATTAGGCTCCCAGGCATGTTCTAAAACACAATTCCAGGGATACTTAAATTCATCTTCCGCCAAATAAACATGAGATTGAAAATTTACCACGATGACTTCGGGTCGGGTTAATGCTTTCCATCCATGCATAATACCGGGTGGAATTTTTAGAAGCCTGGGCTTTTGTGTCCCCAAGAATACAGAGTTTACGTGGCCAAAGGTCGGAGACTTTTCTCTTATGTCAACAAGTAGTACCTGCAGTTTACCTCTCGTAACAGTGAATTGATCGGTGTGAATTGCATGCAGATGCCAGCATTTTGTAACACCGAAGTCGGTCGCGCTTTGATAACAATGTTCGGGCACCACAAAACCTTCTTTTTCAACCCAAGGCCTGCTCCACAATTCGATAACGTCTCCTCTTCCGTCTACTAGTACATTCAACTCTTTTAGTATCACGCCTTCTATTGTCGGGGACTTATAAATACCCTGCACAGCAAATTTACCTGACTTCTCAAGTTCTTGAAGCCAATCAACGGTAACATTCTTGGGATGACTTTCCAATTTTATATCTAAAAAGTTATTTTTGCCCGGTTTTTTCATATAGCTTCTCAGCTCGCGCTTTTAGCAGCCTCCACCACCATTCGTTTTGCCTGTACCATTCTACTGTCTCATTGAGCCCGGTATCAAGGTCATACTTCGGCTTCCAACCCAGGCGCGCGAGTTTGCTCCAGTCAATTGCATATCTTCTGTCATGCCCGGGGCGGTCTTTGACAAACTTTATATATTCTTTCTCACTTTTCCCAAATAGCTTTATCAGCTTTCTGGCAACCGCTAGATTGTTAATTTCCTTTATTGTGCTCCCGACCAGATAAGTTTCCCCAATCTTTCCCTTTTTAATAACCAAATCAATGGCTCTAATGTGGTCCTCTACATGGAGCCAATCGCGAACATACTTTCCATCTCCATATATTTTTACTGGGCTCCCGTCGATAAGATCCGTAATCATCCGAGGAAAAAGTTTCTCCGGATCATGATAAGGACCATAATTATTGGCGCAATTTGTAATGGTTGTTGGCAAATTAAAAGTATGAAAGTAGGCCCGCACTAAGTGATCTGAAGCGGCTTTTGAAGCCGAATACGGACTTCTGGGGTCATAATTAGTATTTTCACGGAATTTTTCACCGGAGCTTAGAGGAAGTGCCCCGAACACTTCATCTGTAGAAATGTGATGAAAATGCTTAACTTTATACTTTACAGCTGCATCCAGTAGCACCTGCGTTCCCAAAACATTTGTCTTTACAAAAACTGCAGGGCCCACAACTGAGCGGTCAACGTGGCTCTCTGCTGCAAAATGCACAACGGTTTCGACTTCATTCACCACTTTCGCCACTAATTTTGAATCACAAATATCCCCTTTTACGAATTTGTAATTTTTGTCTTTTTCAACATCGCGAAGCGACGAAATGTGCCCCGCGTAAGTGAGCTTGTCCAAATTGATTATTTTGTCCTTAGGGTAACTCTTGAGCCAAGAGCGAATAAAATTACTACCAATAAAGCCGCAGCCGCCTGTAACCAGAACATTGCTCATGTAATCTCCATTAAATATTTTCCATATCCGCTTTTCAGGAGTCCCTCTGCCAATTTTTGAAGCTGCTTTTTCGTGATATACCCTTTACGGTAGGCAATCTCTTCAATACAGCCTACTTTAAGGCCTTGTCTTTCTTCAACAACCTGAACGAACTGGGAGGCTTTCATCATGGAATCAAAAGTTCCGGTATCAAGCCACGCAGAACCCCTGTCTAGCAAACAAACCTTCAGCTTTCCCCGCTTTCGATAAGCTTCCAAAACCGACGTAATTTCAAGCTCACCCCGGGCCGAAGGCTTAACTTTTTTTGCGATTTGGGTAACCTCATTATCGCAAAAATAAAGCCCGGCATTGGCATAATTAGATTTTGGACGAGCCGGCTTTTCTTCAATTGAAAGCACATTCATGTCTTCATCAAACTCGTAAACGCCGTAACGCTCGGGGTCATGAACATGTGCAGCAAAACCAACCGCTCCATCTACGTCGAGAAATTTCCTAGTCTGTTTATCGATCTGAGCACCGTAAAATATATTATCTCCCAAAATCATGGCGACTTTGTCTTTGCCGATAAATTCTTCTCCAACTATGAAGGCGTCCGCAAGTCCCCGGGGAGACTCCTGAATTTTGTAACTGAACTCGCAGCCTATTTGCGAGCCGTCGCCAAGCAGTTCCACAAATTTTGGAAGGTCCTTTGGAGTCGAAATAATTAGTATTTCACAGATGCCGGCCTGAAGAAGAGTTGAAAGGGGATAATAAATCATCGGCTTGTCAAAAATAGGCATCAACTGCTTACTGATAGCTTTGGTTAACGGATAAAGTCTCGTTCCATTCCCACCCGAAAGAATTATGCCCTTCATAAACTGAGAGTTAAATTATACATCAAATACGCTCATCAATAACTGATACTCCATATCTCCTTCTCAATTCCCTTTTCCATCTGCTGATTGGGATTTCCCGAAGTAATTGAGTCAATTTCTCTTGCTCATCCTCTGCAATCTGCGAACGAACCAAACCAACATACTCAAAAATACTTTCTAAAGATTTCAAATATCTGTCCCTGGACTTATCTACGCATTGACCTAAATGGGAATAACCCAATTGAGACAACCTTAAACCCACCCCTTGGTAATAGTCATAAGGATCATACGAGAATATAAACTCCCAATATGAACCGTTCGAAGATTGCATGGCAATAATTTCATCCTGGGCGCGGGACATGGCAAATTTATACGAACTCGCTTCGACCAGTGTTGCTAACCTCGCAGACCTCCTACCAAAAAGGCTTGAAATTAATGGTATGCCTGCTTCTGCTATTTCTTGGTCACGGTCGAAGGACTTGACTAAATCTTCTATTTTGCCACCGTGGTACAGTTGCCATTGTTTCCTTTCCTTACTATAAAGTGTAGCACGGGTTACTATAAGCCTTTGATTAATTGCATGGGCCTCCTCATGCATTTCAGTTTGACGAATTTGATTCTCTGACCTTCCTTCCCCTGTAAATATAACTGATAGGGGAATACTGGTAGCATATTGAGTCCCTTCCAGAGGTAGCATCACTTTCTGATATGGCTTGAAGAAACCAGTACCTACAGAGAACTTACCATATAACCTCACGTAGTCGGTGCGACTTCCGATATATATCTTTAACGAAGCAATTCCAACAGACGCTTTTACCTCTCCAACCGGATCTGCTCCGACGCCACTAAGAAAAAGTGCTTTCCCAATTCTCTCCCCCGTCGGTTGTAATGAATTCCTTTCAAGAGTATGTTTAATCAGTCCTTCGGTAAGAAACACTTTTTGTTGAGTTAACTCTAGGTCGTATACAAATTGATTAAGAAAGCGCGTTTCTTCTAAGCTGCTGCAAGATTTATTTATATCTTCTCTGACGGCAGCTAGATCAACATCCGGGTCTTGAAGAACTTCATCGAAGACTCTCAGATAAATAGAAGTAGCGAAATCCTGCTCTTCCAAGCGGAAAGCCAATAATCGCTCATACTTTCTTCTCCTGACCAAGGAATCTATCCGTGCTTTCTGGCTTTGTATAAATGATCCCTGTTCTGCAGACATTTTTATGTATGCTTGTCGGCAACTGAACTCGCCCCCCAACTATCTGGTTTAGTTTTGGCCACATAGCCCGAACCGGTTACCATACCAACAACTTCTTTTATCATCTCACGCGTTGGGCCCTGCTTACCCACATCAATATGAATTTCCAGCTCATATTTACCACTTCCGTTGATACTTTTTCTGATTTCAGGCACCAGGGTCTCAGCTGCATTCAGGGACATTGTAGTTTCTTTGTAAATTTTATCTCTCAAAACCGGGGCAATTTTGACTTTCTCCTTCTTCCAAAAATACTTCGCTCCTGTGCCCAACCTATGAATTATTATCGCCGTCACATAATCACATTCGGCAAGACCATTGGTATGACGCACCTGTGAGTCCGTTCCAATAACGAGCTTGTAGTAGCTGCCCGGGTCGCTTTTCACAAAGTTGGTTATTTCACTAATCATCCTTGGCACCGAAAGGGCGCCCACCGAAGGACTCACGAAATGACCATTACTATTTAAGTTTTTCATACCCAGAAATTATAGCACTACGTGTGAAGAATTACCGAAAGAATGGCGGCAAGCCCAAGCACAGAAACCGCCAAATATTCCAGAATGATTTCGGGAGTCACGTCTCCATGGACCATATGGTGAACTATGCCCCAGGTCAAGTGGGCTGCGGCGACTGAAACGGCAACTCCAATCTGAAATTGTTTATCGTAAGAAAACAACAAAAACGCCAGTATCCCCGCTCCGAATATGCCCAAAAGAGGAACGAAATGTGGAAGATGTTTTAAGTGTTTTTTATTCATATAATTTCCCCTGCTCGAACTATAAATAATATTACCAAAATCATAACCATAAAGGATAGATGTGCCAGAGTTTTGCCTCCCATCCTCGTGATTCCGCGCCTACTAATGACCACGACATCCGTGGCAAAAACCACAAGGAGAATCGCAACCACGCCGACCGTAAATGCCCTCATCAAGTCAAAACTATTGGCCGCAACTATTGGAGCAGGTTCTGACTTTTGGGCAAGTACCGGCGGGGCAGCATTTACACTTGGAAGCCCAACTTCTGCTGCAACCTCGGGGATTGCTGGTGCTGCCGTTCTTGGCGTGCCGAAAAGCTGGACAATCAAAGTAGTATCTTTACCGTTTAAGTCCCCCTCAATAACCGCCACGCCAATTTCGGTATACTTGCCGGAGAGCATATTCTCGCGATGTGAGGGTGAGGCCAACCAAGCCTCAACTGCACTCTCAGAATTTGAAAAATCACGGGCAAGATTCTCACCGGCGAAGCGGTAAACGTAGCCAACCGACTTAAAAAAATCCCAAGGCTCCGTTCCATCCGGAGCTGTATGCGCCCAATAGTCTTTTGCGAGCATGTCCTCGGCTTTAAGCCTCGCTGCGTTCTCAAGCTCCTGGCTGTAAATAACTTTGCCAACCCCAGCCTCAAGACGCTGGACATTCGTAAGCTCGATCACTTTATCTGGCGAAATGCTCGAGGCATAACCCAATACTGCGACCCGCGGGGCCGACAAAATACCAAGGATTGTATGCACCAGTACAAAAAGAGTTGCCAAACTCAAAAGCGATGAAGTCGTAAGAACTTTAGCCTTATAATTGTTGGTGTGCCTGGGAATCAGCAAATGGGCAAGAGATAAACTTATATTCATATTATTCAAGCGTTGGTATTACTCTTTTGATAGTCACGGTTGAGCGGTCTTCTAATATCTTATCTAAAATTCCCTCCAAAATGTTGGTCAATTCAGATGCCCGACTGGCATTAAAATAACCATCCTCGGTTGCATAATTTCTGAAAATGGTAACCACGTCCGTTGGAGGCCTGTCAAAAATGGTCACCGCATAGGCATCGACTTCAGGGTCCCTCGCACCGTTTTGGCTGATTTCCGGAACAAAAGTCAGATTGTCCGCCAGGGTACACCTCAAATAATTCTTTGCAGCTGGCTCACACGCGGAATTCGGGCCGCAGGCAATGCTGGGTGGACAAGCGCTATCAGTAGTTCTGGAATTCGGCTCGCCATCTGTAATAACAATTTCTATCTGCTTGGTGTCGGGGTTTTTTGTAGTAACCAAGTAGTTATGACCATGCCTGTAGGCTGTGCCGATACTCGTGCCATCCAGCACTCTTTCACATTGGCCACCACGCCTAACAGTATTGATACCAGCCTCTATGGCCGTCCTTATTTCACTAAAACTCATACCCGACTCCGGTGTAATGTCCCGGCCGTTTGACTGAAGCCATGCCGAACTCTTGCCAAATATTGCAACGCCCAGTTTAAACTTGTCGGCATCTTCCTGCCTCTCAATATTATTCACAAAATTTATGGCCGCCTCTTCCAGTGCATTAAATCTTGTGGGGCAACTACTGCCAGTACAGCTTGCGGATGCATCTCGAGCGTCCATACTGCTCGTACAGTCCAGAGTCAGTACTAACTCCACATCGTCTACCTCTTCAACTGAAAGCACTCTCCTAATCCCTTGCACCTTGCCAACAGCATAACCCCGCGAGGCCGTAACCGTTACAATCTGAGTTTCTCCCTGGTCTTCCCCTTCAATTGTCAGTGTTGTATCTCCTATGTTTTTCGTGGTCCTGGCAATGTCGGCATCGGCAAGGTAGCCACCACTCAGCTTTGCCATAATATCGTTTACCTCACTTTCAGCCCCATATGTGGCTATTAAAATGTCGGCCGCAGACTGACTTCGGCGAATAGACAAGAGAAGTTGAGATTGTGTTGCTGCCAAAATAAGCGTCAGCACCAAGGCAACTACCGCTAAAAATATCGCTGTGATTGCCCCATTTTGTAATTTTTTGCTCATATCCCGCTTCTTGGTGACAATATCAGGCTAAGACTGTCCACCTGCGACTGACTGACTTTTACTCTCATTTCCACTGCAATTTTAATGCTTACCGGTCCTGACTTTGGAAAGAGATTAACAGTAGGAATTGCTTCTTTTCCCTGTCCCGGATAACTCCATGCTAGACGCAACCGAGCAGGACCAAAATTTTCAACATAATCAAGGCGGATATCGTGGCGGCCTTCGGTAAGTCTTATCCTCTCAGACACTTCAGAAAAACCGGGTATTGCCCAGTCATCAATAATCAGGTTGCTGTCAACCCAAAGCCTGGCACTATCGTCAGAGTCGACATAAAAAACATAATCCCCGGCGCGCGGAGCTAAAACCTCTCCGGTAAACCTGACCGAAAAGGTATCAATATCCAATAAATCGTCGGGTGAGCCCTCTCCCCAGTCAAAATCAATATTAAAATCTTTTTGGGTAAAGGCGAGCGCTGTAAAATCTTCATTATTAAAGTACTGTGAGGTCAAGCCTGAGCCACTCCCCTCCGCAGAACCCTGACTTTCATATTTTGTAATTTCAAATTTAGTAATTTCAACCTCCTCCGGAGTAATCGCTGAACTTCCCTTGTAAAGTCTGCCGCCATCAAGCTTGTAACTTAGGGCATCGATTTGAAGCAGGCCGCCAACAAAAGAAACCGAGTCCGCCCAACGCACAGAATTGCCAAACTCAGCGCTCAGGTCATTTTTTACCTGCTCCATGAGCTCTGCCTGCCTGCTTTTTAAGCTTGAACTAAAGATATTGACGACCAGACTTGTTGTCACAACAAAAATTGCAGCGGAGAGCGCAAGCCCCACCAGTATTTCAATCAAAGTAAAGGCTTTACTGTAAAACAGCAAGCTATGCTTATTCATTTGTATTAAGTATTAAAAGCTCGGCGCTTATTTCATGGCTTACGTCTCTCTCCATCCAGGAAACAGTTACTTCTGCCTCACGGCTCATGTTGTCAAGCGCTCCTAGACAAGGAGAAGTATCCATCCGCTCGCCGCGCGAGTCCCTGCACACTCTTTGCAAAACCACTTTCCGGCTGTAGCGGGCTTCAAGCTCTGTCTCCTCCCCGGGGAACAGAATCCAGGAATTAGAATCAGCATTAAAAACCGGATAATAAGTGCCGTCCGGGTACCCGGCCCAATCAGAAAGAATTACAGTGTGGGTTATTTCCATTGCATCCTGCACCAATATCGTGGCCTCCGCCTCAAAACTGGATCGCATGGTACGCCTTTGCAAGAAGCTTATCATTGAAAAAACCGAAAGTATAAGCACCGCAAATATAACAATGGAGAGTAAGGCTTCAATCAAAAAATATCCTTTACTCATGAATAACCTCCACTACTCCGGAGCGGCCAACGTTCACAACTGACTTTCTGCCATTGGCATTTACCAAAACAATGGTGGCATCGCGCGCAGTATCGCCTGTACCGATTTCAAATAAAATTTCGAAGTCGTCCTCAAAAGCCACCCCTGAATCAAGCACATACTTTTGCTCATCGCGTGTGCCTGCCGTACTCAAACTAAAAATAGAATAAGAAGTCTGCCCGGTGCTTCTTACGCCCCATCCGCGCTGAGTGCGTGCCTCTCGGGCAAAAACATGCGCCGAGCGAGTATGGTTGGCAACCGTCTCGGCTGAGCTAAGGAGTGCTTGACTTGTGCGGTGACTTCGATATGTCAAAAGAAGAGGCGTTGCCATAACCCCGATAATTACAACCACAACAAGAAGCTCTATGAGAGTCAATCCTTTGTGTCGGGCAGGAAAAAATTGCATGAGTCGAGTTATCTTATAATTACCTTCGCGGGTGCAGTTGAAACTTCAAGTGGCCATTCAAAGGCTGTAATTTTAATGCTTTCCCGGGATATATCAACCATAGCCTCACCCGCGCTTTCCGCCCGGACACCAACCCGACCGAGTTCTACTCTTCCATTGAATGGAACTTTATAGGTAACACTCTTGTTCTCGAGCACCAAGCCACTACTGGCAGTCAATGTAAGGGTTATCTCGGGTATTAACTTTTCCTCCCCTTCAAACTGAGCAAGAACGGTGAATTCGGTGGTTCCGCCCGGAGACATGACAACATTTGCCGGTTCCACCCACACACGAAGCTCGGAAGTTGCGTCCGCGCGGGTTAAAAAAGAAATATCAGGCGGGGCTACCACAAAACCTATCAAAAAAGGCAGTATCGCCGCGAGCAAAAATACTGGTAAAAACCGGCCCACAAGTTTAAAAATATAAGAGCTATTAACGGGTTGTTCGCGAACCCGTTTGGGGCGCAAAAAATGGTAATCCATTACATATCAATATATACATATTAGCCGAAACTTTCCAGTTGCAATTAACATAAAGACCGTTAAATGTTGACTTGACCATATAGTTAGTCTAGTATGTAAACATATGCTAATAATAAATATCCATGAGGCAAAGGCTAATCTATCACATTATCTCGATCTCGTGCAAAGGGGTAAGAAAGTAATAGTTGCCAAGAGAAACATTCCCATCGCAGAAATAAAGTCATTATCAAAGTTCAGTAGCAGGAGAATAATCGGACAAAGCAAGGAGAAGTTTGAAATCCCTGATAGTTTTTTTGAACCGCTACCAAAATCCGTAATCAATTCGTTTAATAACCCCAAGTGATACTTTTGGATACGGTCACTTTTCTTTGGATAATCACGGGGTCAAAGAAACTTTCACAAAAGGGCGTAGAGCTTTATTTAAATAAAGAAAATAAAATTTACTTAAGCAGTATTTCTTTCTGGGAGATAATTGTAAAATACAACCTCGGTCGGCTTCCGCTCCCTGACAAACCCACTAAATATATTCCAACTCAGAGAAAACTCCACGGGGTAGAGTCTCTCCCACTTGAAGAAAGTGACGTAGCTGAACTCGAGAAATTGACCAAAATTCATAATGACCCATTTGATCATATGCTCATTTGCCAGGCAAAAGCACGAAATTTAACAATACTAACCCCTGACAAACTAATCCATTCCTACTCAGTCAAGGCAACCTGGTGAAGCTCCTAGGTTAGCCGGTACTTACGGGTAACTCAAACCAGAACAGGCTGCCTTTGCCTTTTTCGGAAGTAACGCCAATTTTACCGCCAAATTTTTCCACAAGAAGCTTACTGATATAAAGCCCCAAACCAGTACCCATAGTTTTGCCAACATAGGACCCGGCCCTGTAAAACTTCTGGAACAGTTTGCCCAACTCATCCGGAGTTATTCCCGGACCGGTATCTTCCACCTCAAAGCGAATAGTACCCGATGTGAGATTCGTGAGCCTCACTTCAACCTTGCCCGAGTCAGTATACTTTATGGCGTTGTTTATTAAGTTTGCCACCACTTCGTGAATGCGATCCACATCAACTTCAACAAGATCGGAGGTTTCTGTGTTTGGCGTATAAATATACTGCAGTGCTTTATTTTGGGCATCAAAATTAAACTCATTAAACACCCGCTTGACTACCTCTCCCAGGTTTACCCGGCCAATCTCATAAACCATGCGGCCTTCCTCAATCCGCGCCACATTGAGCATGTTGTTAACGAGCCGCACCATGCGATCAGTCTCGACCGTAGCTTCCAAAAGAAGCTTTTGGGCCTCAACTGGAATTTCGCCGCCATCGCCGCCTTGAACCATTGAGATATAGCCCTTAACAGCTGTCATTGGCGCCCGCAATTCATGGCTGGCAATGCTAAGAAACTCATCCTTTTGCTTGTCCAACTCCTCAAGTCGCTTGTTCAAAACCTCAAGCTGCCTGCGTTGGTCAACCTCTTTTCTGACACTCCTTACCAAAAGTACGCCAAAGACTACGACCACCCCCAAGATAATTGCATCAACGACTATCTGAGATAATCTCTCAGCAACAAACAATTTTGAAAAGAGAACTATCCACAAGGTCAGTGTTATCACTTCTGTAGCAATTACTTTGATATCGAATAACTTATGTTTAAGGATGGCGTAAGAGGCCGATCCTGTAAAAGCAAGCGTATACAATGGGAAAAGTGGCACTAGAGCTCCGTTCTGGAATATAGCCACCGGAATTATGATAGTAAAAATCACTAATGCGAGCATAATCAAAGCTCCGAAAGATATATAGAGCAGTTGTTTTTTTTCAGATCCGGTTAAAGCTCTAGCTTTTTTAACAACGATATAAATAAGTGAACTTGAACCACCTATTACGTAACCTGCAAAAACTATTATTCCGAGACCGGGAATTGGGCGAGGTATTCCCGTTGTCGGCATGACATCGAAAAACACTAATGGAGTCAAAGTAAGAACCATCACAAACAACGAGCCAATAACATAAATTGCTGTCAACCGTTTTGATAAATCAAGCCTACCTCCAGGAATAGACCTTACTAAAAAGTAGAAAAGCAAAACTATTGGCACAGCAAAAAAGACACTCAAGCGAATCCAAGCTAGAGAAAACCATGCATCTCTGCTCTCTTCAAGAGATAACCGCACGGCAATTAAACAAAGAGACAAAAAAACGCTCAATAAACCAAAAAGTTGGTTAGTAAGTGCGCCCCGAGCGCTTCGAAATACTACAAAAGCCAAAATAAGGTTAATCGCAATTACAGCAACCAGAAGAATGACACCCAAAGATGGGAACAGGTCCATTGACTTATGATATATTAATTTTGCATTAAGCCAAAATTTTACCTTATTCTTAACTAGTTGAAATTAAGCCTTGTGTCCAATTATAATTCCATTCCCGGGGTTTCGCAGCTTTTTAAATTCCACTTTTCGAAAACCAGCATTCTCCATCCATTTTTCAACTTCCACCAAACTATAAGTTCTACCCCCTGACTGATTAAATAACATTACTCCCATTGTTGCCGGAATTAATCTAGCCAGATCAGATTTCCCTCTCGCCTCTTTTATTTGATCGAGGATTACATAAATACCTCCTTGATTCATCGACTTAAAGACTTTATTTGCAAGCTTTTGATTATTGGCAGTGGTTAGTCCATGAATCACATTAAAAGCCAAGACAACGTCATGTCCTCCTCCTAGATCATCTTTAAGAAAGTCACCGGCTCGGAATCTTACTCTTTTGGACATTCTGTTTTCTTTTATTATCCTTCCCGCATTAGCCTTTGTTGGCTTTAAGTCCATAATTTCGGCATAAAGGTTGTGCACCTTCTTGCAACTTTCAATAGAGTGGATACCATGAGAACCTCCTAGATCTAACAACCTTTTATAGTCCTGGGAAAAGGGGATCTTGCCAATCACTTCTTTAACATCCAAGCTTGCAATTTCGGCCATCGCTTTATTGAAAATATCCCATTGATGCTTGGTAAATACTTCTAAATTTTCTAATTTGGGCCCTCCCTGTTTTATATATATATCTAACTTGAGCAACGACTCAAAAACGTTTTCAGAGAAAAGAACCATGTTGCTGAGTGTATAGTTCGAGCCGGAAATCAAAAACTTTTTTGCCCGCGAAGTAAGTTTATATTTACCGTTATAAGTACTGATATAACCCATAACCGCGAGGCAATCGAGTAAAACCTGAGCACCGTTGTGACTTATCTCCGCTTTATCGGAAATATCGTTCAAACTCATGGATCTGGTTCTCATAATTTCGAAAATTTTCAGTTTTACTGCAACTTGAAGTGCTCTGCCAGCAACAACAAGATTTAAAGAATCGAGAACCGGATGCGGCAAAATATCTTTACTTAAAAGCAATCGTTCAATAAGAGTGAAATTGTAAATCATAATCGTAGATTAAAAAAATATTTTTTCTAACGGGAACATAAATCTCCCACTGGGGATATTTTCTCCAAGTATTACTTTTCTAGCTATATAGGCTGCCAGACTTCCAGAAATACCCACAGTACCAGCCAACTGTGGCCGGCCAACTAATTCTTTCCCAATGAGCTGTACTGATTCGATTGCTTTTTGTGGAATGTTTTCTAGACCAACCATTTGCAGAACATACTTATTAATATTCTCCTTTGTAATTTTGTCCTTCAGTATGCTAGCAAGTATCTCCTCTTCGATTTTACCATTAAATAAAGGGGTGGACTTATCTAAGTCATATCTCTCAATATCTACCATTACACCATCTCCTAAGTTAGTAAACATAACAACAGGAATTTTTCGCTCTCGTGCCTTTTGTCTTAAAATAATTTTCATTTTTAAAGAATCTATTGCTTCGAAAATGACATTTGTTTTCTCGTTAATAAAATCGTCACAATTTTCCTCAGTAAGCCCATCTTCGTACTTTATAAATTTTAGATAAGGATCTATCTCCAGCGCTTTCCTTATGGCAATCTCAAGTTTACTGGTACCTACATCTAATAAAGTAGCTTTAATACGGTTTAAATTCGAAGTCTCCAAGGTATCGAAATCTGAAACAACAAATTTTTTTCCAACTCCTGAGTACACTAATGATTCCAAACCACTACTACCAATAGACAATCCAACAAAGGCAAATGTAGCATTCCTTAGTTTTTTTTGTTCCTCTTTTGTAATTAAGTTCCTGTTTCTGTTAGTGCGCAATTCGAAATAGTCATTTTCAGAAATGATATGAACTAAGGAGTTTCGCCATGAGTAATAAATCCAGTCTCCTCTTAAATCTCTATCTTTGACACTTTCTTTAACAAAATTATTTTGGAGTTTAGAAAAATTAGAAGAAAATAATAATTGGGGATTTCTAATCTCGAACAACTCTTTTAATTGAGATTCATACAAGTCGACAAGTTTCAGATCTTCAAATTTCTTCAATCGTTCAAGATCTTCAGCTTCGTAACTGCCTTGTTTTAATATAATTAATTCATCCATGTTACGCTTTTTTTACCCATTCTTGCTTTATTCCTGTAGCAAAATGTAATGGGTATTCAGCTGGCCAAAATACTAATTTCAACAAATTTGGCCGTTTTACGAACTCATTCGGATCCCCAGGACCATCGGTTTTGAGATAAAGTGCTTTTAAGATAGTTTTTTTTATCAGATCGGCAGCTTCCCTGCTCACCTTTCTGCCCTTTCTTTCCTCTAAATTTAACTCGAGATACTGATTTTGTCTAGCATTATACTTTGTTGTCATAGTAAATTTACCCGTTAGAATCTCGTTTATTCCCGGTGAAAGGAGAGCATCTTTTATAATTTGGGGATAAATATCACGAAGGTGCAGTTTCACAGAGAAATCCTTACGCTCATAAACATACACAAAGGGTAGTTTAGCTACATTTTTATCGATTCCAACCTTTTTTAACTCTTTATCAAGGCTCGTTCCATGATTTCTCATCTTCTTAACAAGGTCGTCGTAGCTAAATACACCACCATTGTCACCTATGGCATATCTAACTAAAGGCATGGCACTATTACCGGTGAGCAACAGTTGTTTATCAACTTCTTCAAACGAAATATAAAGAGGGTTAAATTGTGCAAGAGTAGGAGTTTTATAAATATCATTAAATATATCTTTAAACAATTCCGGGGTCTTCATTGCTAGCCTTTTAACTAAAATGCTCACACCGGTTTCATAAGCCATTGCACCTATATCTGCACTACCATATATATTCATTGTATCCACAAAACAGCTCTTCATCTTTGTCTTCTCAGCAACGTAATCTCTAAACTCTTCAGTAATGGCTTCTGCGGCAAAGAGCATTCGGATATTCAGCTTATCAATATCAATTCCTTGCTCGGGTGCTTCATCAATCACATCTTTCACAAAGGGCGGATAACCGACAATTATTGTTTGCCCATAATGTGAAGATAGCCTTCTTAAAGAATTAATTATTTCTCTCTTATTTATGCCGGGGGTAATAATCGAAACCGGTAAATTACTTCTTTGGGCTGCCAGCTCAAAAGCTTTATACGTGATTATTCCCCCAATCCACAGACCCATTCCAAACGAGATTATAATCAGTACCGGGCCAGGCTTATCTTTCATCCCTTCTTTTATAAAATTTTCCAGAATTACCGAGTATTGCCAATCCAGCTGTTGGTTTCGAACAAAATAAACCGGCTCACCAGTAGAACCGGACGTTGCAGTAAAAACTAAAGGTTGCTTCAAAGAACCTTCCCAAACTAACTCATTTAATTTGTATTTCCTCAAATAATTTTCTTTATTCATTTGCGGCAGAGCTTGAAAATCTCTCCATGTTCTAATTTCATTCTGGTTCACATTGTGCTTTTTTAAAAACTTTTTATATGCAGGAACTTGTGAGGCTGCTCTATGAAAAAGATCCAATGAATTAATCTCACGTTTTTTCGCCCAATACGCCCCTCTACTTTCTTTAATGAGTTTTAAAGTTGAGCGTGCTGAGTAGTTATAAGCTGGGTTCTTATACATGATTATGACCGTGTTCAAATAATTCCCTCGCGAGTTCATCCGCAACTATGTTTAATGGTTCTTTAACCTCCTCAGACATTTCAAAAAGATGTTCAATAGTCTTCTCAACAGCCTTAATTCTTTCAACGACCCTTTTGCGATTATAGCCTCCGGCGTCTAATTCGTCCGCTACATTTATCAAACCCCCGGAATTTGCAACGTAATCCGGAATGTAAATAATCCCCTTCTCATATAAACAATTTCCTATTGATGGCTTTGTAAGCTGGTTATTGGCAGCACCACAAATAACTTTTGCTTTAACTCTTTTACAATTTTTACTTGTAAACTCACTGCCCAACGCACAAGGGGAATAGATATCAACTTTAAAATTATTGATATCCTCTACTTCTACAACTTGGGCGTCGGGGACCATGCGTTTGGTAAAAGCTGTTGCTTGAGGATCGATATCTGAGATATACACCTTCGCCCCGCTCTTATATACAAGCCGCGCAAGCTCACTGCCAACTTTACCTACACCTTTAATGGCTACACTTTTACCACGCATATTTGATTCACCAAATACACGCTTAATAGCCGCTTTCATCGCGTAAAACGTCGATAAAGAAGCATATGGAGAAGGGTCTCCTGCCAATCCTCGTTTTCCGATAAAATAAGGACACATGGTAAGCATACATTGAACATCCTCTTCTGAAATGCCGACGTCTTCCCCTGTATGAAAAGCACCTTTAAGCTCATCAACCTTCTTGGCATACGCCCGAAGTAAAACTTTACTTTTATCTTTCTTGGGGTCACCTATTATAACCCCTTTTCCTCCTCCATGTGGCATACCCGCCAGTGCACACTTATAAGTCATTGCTTTAGAAAGTCTCAAAACATCGACCAGGGCATCCCGTTTTGTAGCGTATGGGTACATACGTGTTCCGCCTACAGCTTCCCCCAAGTTATTGTTGTGAATAGCTATATAACCATATAGCCCTGTGTCAGGTTCATTTATTTCTATCACAAGTTTATGATTATCAAAGGCCTTGAGTTTTGAAGGGTTTAACATGTCAGGAAATTAATTTAGTCTCTAGTGGATGGCGAGGTGTTTGTTTCTGATTATGACCCATATAACCGGCGCAAAAAACAAATTGTGGAATAAGATGTGTCTTTGTGATCTCTTGTACCTTTTTATATAAATCTCCCATTTCTACCGATGCAACAAAAATTGAAGTCTTTACGTTATTGGATTGTAAAAATAACATCATGCGCTCTGCTAGTCTCCCCGTATTTACCCAAGTTTCTTTTATGTCATTATTGGCTGAAATAACTACTACCAAAGAAGACGACGACATACTGACAAAGTTAATCTTCCCTACTTGCTTCCCGACATTAAAATTACGAACAAGGGTTGGGAAAACGAGCGACAACAGAAAGGGCATTCGTAAGGAGTATCCCGGTATTCCCTCATTCCTTGATGACAAATTAGAATTAACCCAACCTGACATTTCTTTTCGAAATTTAGGGTTTTTATATGCATAACGAAGTCCATCGGCCGTGAGTTTGGACATTTCAATTATTTGATCGCCATCTTCGAGTAAACTCAATTTCAAACCACTAAACGTATTAAGCTTTAGCAACTGCGCAACCACCGATCGCTTTATAGTTTTTTTTAGAAATAAACCTCGTGAGTTTACCCTTTCAGTAATTGTAGAAAACAATCTTTTCATCTTTTTATTTTCCGAGGTTCTTTTGCCAAGATTTTTAAATTTAACTTCTGCAACTGAGTATTTACCAGTCTTTGGGAAAAGGTTTACGGAGTCAAAAACATTGTAGTACTGAGCCGCAATTACCAGATTTTCAATGCAGCACCCTAAAGAGATATAAAGATCCCGTCCTTTTGCATCAGCCTGAGGCAAGGTAAGTTTGGGATCATAAGAGATAACACAAGAACTTTTCATGACTTTAAAAAGCCATGGCTGCATATTGTGAGTTGAGGGGGCTAAAATAGCATACTTTAGAAGGTGTTTAATTTTCCCGTCCGGATTTTTCTTAAAAAAATTCTTGTGTTTTATTTTCCAAACTTCTAAATTGCCCATTTTAGTCCAAAAAAATACCCCCAACTGGTGGGGGTAGGCAGTGGTGGCTAAACATTTGCGAGCCACTTACTAACTTGAACTTGTAACTTGACACTATACATTAAAATACAGCTTTAAGTATTGTATATAGTTTCCGGGGTAGAAATCAAGGGCTTATAATTATTTATAAAGATTGCTGTGCGTGGCTACCGTGGTAAAAACAACTGTATTACCATATTTTCTATACAATGCCCTCAAGTCACCAGCTACATTGATGCTCCTGTAGCCTAGATATTTACCCTTCAATGCATGATTATTCAGAATTGGGTGAAATTCATCCTTAATAAATAAGTCTCTTCTTTCCTTGAACTTTTTCTTCTCACTGGGTTTTAATCTCCTGAAGTTCTTTTCAAACTCTTTATGAAGTTTAATAATCATAAACCGTCCAAGTACTTATCCATTTCCTCGACAGTCTTAAATTCCGGGGACAGGTTTCTGTTATGCTTTATGTCGTCTTCCACTTTGTCTAACAGCTTCTCAAGCTCTGGGGTCATTTGAGGAACATCAGAAAAGACTATCTCGCGCGTCCGAATAAAGTTGCGAAGTGACGCGTTAATAACATCAGACAAGCTCAAACCGAGCTTCTTTGCCAAGCTCTGAGCATTCTCCTTTACCTCTTTATCTGCTTTGATATGAATTACTGTATTCATATACGAAGTATATACATTGGTTACACATAAATCAATCCGTTAAAATAAAAACCAGGGTTTGAGTAGCCAGACTAAGTCAGTAGCGCTGAAATAAATACCGCCTTCATACATCCCCTTCAAAGTGGCTTCGGTGTCCCCAACTCCAAGACCAAGCTCATCGGCTATAAAATTACACACTAAATCGGGTTCACCGTCACGATTTATATCCCATGGATCATCACAACTGTCAAAACTTTGTTCATAGCCATTCTCACCGAAAGTAAGTGAATTTTGGTTGACCTTGGCTACATCAAAAGCTTCTGAACCCAAGACGGCAACCGGAACAGGAAACTTTTTGTTGGGCGGCACCAAAAGATTATTTTTCATTAAAGGATTTATGTCAATCGCGGCATCTATAAAGGCGCTCACAAACTCACCAGCAGTTTCTTCATTATATACAAAAGTATAGTTCTCCCCGCTGACTTCCGGGTTAATGGTCTTGCCGGCCAGCTTGCCTTCAATGTCAGAAGAATAGACTTGCACTGGATGTGGTTGGCCATCCTGACTGATGATTTCCAAGCTAAATTCTCCGTCTGAGGGAAGTTTGATGGTCAAGAAATATACTCCTTCGTCAGTTGGCGGGCCATAATATTCGTCCAGTGCATAATCTGAGTTTGGAATCTGTTTTACAATTTGGCCAGTCTCAGCATCGTACCCGGTTTTGTTACCATTCACATCCTCTACCAGAAGATGGTTCTTGGAGACCGCGGCAAATTCAAGATATCTATAATCCGAGTTTGTGGTTTCATAAACTACCATAGAGCCAGTTGTGTCGGGAGTATAGCGCTCATCAAGATAAGCATGTTGTCCAGGAGGCGGATCTGGGTAAAGAGGGTCATTAATTATCAAACGGTCATCATCAGGGTCGTATCCTTTCACTACAACCCAATGTGAACCGTCATTTACCTTAAGAATCACAGGTTTTTCACCCTGAATTAAGGCTTTGATGTCTTCGAGGTCATAATCCAAACGCACCGGTTGTTCAAGTTTCGTTTGCCCCCCACCAATGAGCGAACTATTGGCTTCTGCTGAAAAATTGCCAGCATAACTCCATCTGAAGTTTGGGCCGATAAAACCAACTGAGTTCACTTTAAAAAAGTTATTAATAATTTCAGGATTAATACTGCTTGCATCCGGAGCTAAATTCACATCAAAATACCTCATCACCATAGTTGCTGAGGTCAATGCACAGGCACAATCTGCCATTGTTTGCCCACAATTCGGGAGTGTATTTAAGGCATCATCATAAATTTGTTTCTCCCAAACAGGATCAATACCATCATAAGGCTCAAGCCCTTGCTTAAAAGATGGAACAGGAAGGACTATAGAGTTATCATCTTTACAGCCAATTGCCACGAGATTAGAAAAATACCGGATATTATTTCCCTGTGCCAGAACATTAACATGGAGTGGTGAACTCGCCACTGCCAAATACCCAGATCCAATTTGACTTTCAACCAAAATATTCGTACCTAGATTAGGACTATATGCTATAACACTAACACCAGAGGCCAGTATCGAGCGAAAAGGACCGTGAATCAGAGGGCCCACGGTCCCAAATGGACCATTAGTAGTGAGGTATATATCTTCGGGGTCCGAAGAAGGTGTAGGGGTGGACTCCTGCTGCCTCTCGCCAAAACTAATATCTATACTCAGTTCTTGGAATAAGGGTACATATTGATCCCCTCCGGAAGCTGTGGTGTGCGCATAAACCACCCCTCCCGTAAGCAGAAACTTTTTCAATTCAGTTATCTCTTCTTGCGTCAAAGGTTGTGTAGTGTTAGTTGCGAAGAAAACATCCACTAACAATTTTCCGTCAACATTGACTAAAGATCCTGAGCTTATATAATCAGTGGGTGCTTGAAAGTCAACAGAGCACTCTATTGTTTTTCCAGGACCGAAACGCTCCGGGCTGGATATAAAACTCGCAATTATATTACTCCCCGTACTTGGTCCAGCAGGGCTAACATATGGATTTCCCAAAGCATTAAGCAATGGAGAACCACTTCTAGTTGGACTAAATCCAGACACTTTAATGACTTTTTCTTCTTGAGCGAAGCTGGGAGAAACTGAAAAAAATAAAACCAGAAATAGAGTAACAAGTATAAGTACGGGTTTTATTTTGCTAATCACTAATTAAATCTAGCCATTGACCCGAATAAATGTCAACTATCAAAAACCAGAACAAACAGAAACAGGACTGTCTTAAACCTAGTTAAAATAACTAAGCAGGCAGTCCTTGTTTCTATAAATTAACGCAAAACGTTAATATCAAAATTCCCAACCACTGTTCCTAATTCATCAGTCGCAGCAGCATAAACTCTACCTGGCGTGGGAGTGGTATCACTCATCACACAAATAACATAATCAGTCCCTGTTGCGTAGGCTCCAGTTGAAGGGTCAGATGGTACCTCAGTAAGATATGTCGGTACTGTCAACTCGGCATCAGCCGTCCCGTCACCATTTGCATCACAGGTACTACCCACCGGTACAGCCAAATCACAGTCACCTGCTGCAGCCATATCAAACTGCAAAGCAGCTCCACCTATCTCGGTAGCATCGACCCCCGCGGGATCATCACACACAGGGAAGTCTTGCCCCACACCCAACGCATAAGTTGTCGCGGGTAAGTTGCCATCATGCTCAGATGCAAATTGATAAACTGCACTGGTAATTGCAAGCATGTCGCTTCTCCTTTGAGTATTCCTTGCTTGAGCAAATTGGCGGCCGGGGTTAACCGCCACTAGAACTATAGCAGCGAGAATTCCAATGATACCGATGACAACCAAAAGCTCAATGAGTGTAAACGCTCGCAAAGCTACGCCGCGAGCCTTCGCCTCTTTTAAATTTTTAATCATAATTTTCGAATTCTCACCCCCTTTTCTTCAGTCATTCCCGCAAAAGCGGAAATCCATATAAATTATTTACTGCGAAGCAGCAAGCTTTGCTTATATAGATTCCCAATCAAGTTGGGAATGACATGTGTCTTATTATTTGTACACACTTCTCTCACTACAAGTCAAGGGGGATGAATTCCCGCTCATCAAGGGATTTCAGGGCTTCATCAATTTTGCCCTTGTTCAGGCGCGGAGTACTAGCTTTAAGAAGTGACTCATCCACCTCTCCCGCCGTGGAAATTGCTCCAAAAACTCCCCTCAGGGACAAGATGACCACTACCGCAAGCCCTATTAAAATAAGTGCCATCGCGATATAAAACCGGTTAATTGTTTGCAAAAGTGTCATTGACTACTAGGTAAACGCCAAGCCGCAAGACCGTGCCTCCAGGGTTTTCCTCCGAGGCTTGGTTAATTTCAAGCTCAACATTCTGTGGTGCGAGGATAAATGGAAGAGCGGTCACTCGGGAAAGCCCGGAATTGATCGCCTCAAGGCTCCCCCCAAAAGTAAGAATTATGGGATAGCCCTTGCCGCCGAGCGTTGCCAGACTCGGAGACACTATCGGGTCTCCGCCGGGAAATATCACGTCCGTTACCACGCCTTCACTTTTGAGCGCTGTTACTACTTCCACAAATTCGATAAACTCCTGGTCCCGGGCCAAAAGACCTGTGAGGGTATCAATTTTTTCTTTATCTTTTTCGATTTCAGAGTTAATAATGACTGCATCAGCCGATCCCTGTGCCGCAAGCTGGGTACTCCTGAGTTCCTTTATCTTTTTGGAGACTACCGGCAACTGAGCCAAAAGATAAAATATTGCCACAAGAAGAAGTACATTGACCACATTCGCGACCACGATTTTAACAATAACACTTGGGCCTCGCCGCTTTATCGCAAATTTCTTGTGCGGAGCGCGCAGCTCCCTGGGAACTTTCTCACTTTTCGGCTCTTTTGATGCTTGGTGTACCAGTTTCATATTATTAAATTTTTAATTTAACGGGCGCCCGGTTTTTGGCCACGAAATCACTATAACTAAGGCTCATTTCAAAACTAATATTGGTTTCTTCGACAAGGCTCGTCACCGGCAAGTGAACAGCCGACAATTTCTCCAGAGCCTCAACGGAATTCTTAAAAGCAAGGAGATTTGACCGTGTTGCTGCCAGCCCCCGTATAATTACCTCTCCAGTCTCGTAATTAACTTTATAGTAATTCAGGCTTATCCCTTCCGTCTTGGCATCACTTAAGAGATTTATAATTGCCTGCGGTGGAACCAAGCTTTGGTTATATTTAATCACATTTTCAGCAAGGGCATTTACTTCATTCACCCGGGTGACGGCAATATTGAGTTCCCCGGTTTTACCATCTGCTGCGCTACTTTCCAAACTTTGAGCCTGAAGCCGCAAAACCATAAAAACGATTGTCACGAAGAGAAAAGTTGACCAGACTATTATTGAAGCGATCAGAGTCAAGGTCCACGCTCTGATGCCCGTGGACTGAGTTTTATAATAGTCTGCCCATGATGGCGGCAAGAGGTTAATAGTGGTCTCGCTTGCGGGCTCGGCCGGATCTTTATACTGAAGCGAAAGGCCAACCAAATAATCCTGCACTTGCCCCGGAAGAAGTCCTGCGGCCTTAACATCGGCAAATTGCACCGGGCGGCCTAAGTTATAATTCAAAAACTGGATAAGGTCCTGGGTCAGCCCGACTCCGCTTACCATGACTTTCTCAACAGTAACTGCCGAATAATGCGCAAGCATCTGTCGTGCCGTGGTGACTATTGAGTTGATGTTATCGGAATTAATTACTGAGCTCGCAACAATTTCCTGCTCCGCGGTTATTACGAGTATCGCCTCGCTCGGCCCCATATAAAGGATCATCTTGCCTGATGGGTCTTTGTCAATTATTCGCTGTATGGACATCGAAGGAGTCTCAACTACCAGAGGAGACAGACCCGCGGCCCCAACTGCATCAATATAGCCAAACAGGACGTCCTTTAAGATTGCAACCACAAGTACCCGGGCTTTTTCTTTCTCGCGTTTGCTTATTTTCCAGTCAAACACCACATCCTCAACATTTGTCGGCAAAAACTCCTGCATCCGAAAACTCAGGGCCTCGGCAATTTCAACATCGGTGATGTTAGGAAGCTCCAGACTTTTTGTAAAAGTGGAAAACTCGGGGACCACCACCCCGACATACTTATCACGAATTTTATTTTTATCCCAAAGCTCGCGCAAATACTTTGCCAATAATTCCTTCTCTTTGACGCGGTAGTTAACAATCACCCCTACCGGCAGTTCAATCTGGGCAAACTTAATTACCTTGCCAGTTTTAGTGTTAACTTTAATAGCCTTTATCTGCCTCGGACTCATCACTACCGAGATAAAGGTACGCTTGAAGAGACTGAAATTGGGCAGTTTCATAACTTCATTATATACTAATATTATGGCCCTGCCCTACAGACGCGGCGACTCTCTTATTGGTGTCATTATTGCTCTTGGCATTTTCGTCATTCTCTCCCAAGCCGTTATCACTCTGGCTTTCTCGGCCTATGACTTAATTTCCTACGCCAGAGCAAGAATTTCAGCCCGGCACATTGCCCTTGAATCAATGGAAATCATCAGAAATGCCCCATACGACGATGTGGGCACCGTCGGTGGAATACCCACCGGGATTTTTATTCAAGACCAAAGTATTCAAAGAAACGGCCAAAACTACACCATTCGCACTCGCGTAAACTACATTGATGACCCTTTTGATGGTGAGTTTCCCGCAGATACTTTGCCGGTTGACTACAAAAGGGTAAAAGTTGACGTCTCCTGGGGCGGGTTGGCTTCCGCCAATTTTAGCGAGGTGTCACTTGTCACGGATATTGCCCCTCGGGGAACCGAAAGTGCGGCGGGAACCGGCACTCTTTCGATTTTGGTTTTTGATGCACTCGGGCAGCCTGTTGCCCAAGCTCAGGTTCAAATAACTGCCACAACCGTGCCTCCGGTCAACGCCACCTATTTTACAAGCGACACAGGGCGAGTTACCCTGCCCGGCTCCCCAATCTGTAATACCTGCTACCAGATAACCGTGACAAAAGCGGGGTATAGCACCGACCGCACCTATTCAACAACTGAGGTAACAAACCCCACTAAACCCTTAATAACCGTCCTGGCGGCTCAATTAACTGAGGCAAGTTTTAACATTGACAGATTTGCCCGGCTTGACGTAACTACACTTGGGGAAGAGCCGGAACTTGCAGTGTTGCCAAACCAGATTGTAAGAATTCGCGGTCAAAAAACCATTGGCACAGACGGATTGGATGACCCGGTTTATAAATTTGACCAGGAGATAGTGACGGACTCAGCGGGGAAGTTGGTTATCGAAGAGCTTGAGTGGGACAACTACGAAATTTCTCTGCCCACGGACTCAACTGTTGAGATTGCCGGAATTAACCCTATATCGCCCATTTCAATAGATCCCGCAGAAGACATAGCTTTACTTATCTCGCTTGCCACGGACGATCAAGGGAGTTTACTCACCAGATTTGAAGATGGCACCTCCGGCTTGGTTGCCTCAGTTGCTGCCACTCTTAAGGACGGCGTTGGCTATGAAGCAAGTGAGAGCTCAGGAGTAACGGGGGCGGCAAATTTCGGCCAGGTCTTTTTTGACGGACTTGAAGACAAAGCATATACGCTTATTGCCACGGCCTCGGGATTTTTAGAGTTTACTATTGATATTCCAGTTTCCGGGGACCAAAACGAAAGGCTTATCTTAACACCTGAATAATATGAATAAGTCAATAAGAAAAAGATTCTATCGGCCTGCGGCCTCCAGAATGACAAACAAGGGATTCACCCTTATTGAACTAAGCGTCGCGGGCTTTGTTATGGTGGTACTTGGCATCGGGGTCATGGGCCTGCAAAAAATATTGGCGGACAGCGAGCTTGCGGGATTTGTAAACTATGTAAACGTAGACGAGGCAAACTACAATGTATCTCAAATGGCCCGGGAAATCCGCACTATGCGGCAGGGCCAAAACGGTGCATACCCCATGGTTTCAGGCACTGACAACGAGATAAGGTTTTATTCGGATATCGACTACGACGGCGTGAGCGAACTCGTGCGCTATACTCTTGACGGAACTTCGCTAACCAAGGGCACAATCGAACCAATTGGCTTTCCCGCTACTTACCCGGCCGCCAATGAAGTAACAAAAGTCCTTACAGAAAATGTTCAAAACGCGGGTATTCCACTTCTTTTGTATTTTAACGACGGCTGGCCGGAGGACGCGGCCAACAACCCCCTACCCACACCGGTTGACCTTGCAGAAGTCAGGCTCGTTAGAATATCCTTAAACATAAACGTTAACCCGGATAATGCCGAGCGCTCGATTTATTCGCTTAGTACCAATGTGAGCATAAGAACACTTAAAGATAATCTATGACAAATCGCGGCACAATCACTCCTGCAATTCTTATAATAACCGGTGCTTTTTTGACAGTTATCTATGGGCTCTTGATTCTTCTTTCACTTCAAGTTGACTACGCCCAAAGGCAATTGGCCTCCGAGCAGGCACTAAACATTGCCGAAGCCGGGGTTAACTATTACCGCTGGCACTTGGCCCATGACCCGGATGACTATCAGGACGGAACGGGAGTGCCCGGCCCCTATACCCATGAATATACCGACCCGGAAGGCGGCGTAGTCGGGAGCTACTCCTTGGAAGTCACCCCGCCGCAGGACGGCTCATCAGTGGTAACTATTCGCTCTACCGGTTGGGACCAAGGCTACCCCAGCGTCCAGCGCACAATCGAGGCTCAATATGGTTTACAGAGTTTTGCCAGATTCGCTTTCCTTAGTAACGCAAGCACTTGGTATGGCTCGGGGCTTACCCTTTATGGCGACGTTCATTCAAACAACGGCATACGGCAGGATGGGATAAATTACGGCCGCGTGATGAGTGCGCGGGAAACCTATATGTGCGGGACTGAAACCGGCTGTTTCCCGCCAACCGAGCAACCCGGAGTCTGGGGAAGCGGGGGAGACCAAAACCTCTGGGAGTTTCCAATGCCGGCTATGGACTTTGACAGCGTTTCGTTTGATTTTGCCCAAATGCAGGAAAGTGCCGAAGCTGATGGCCTGTACCTTGGCCCTACAAACGAGCCGGGGTACCACCTGGTGTTCCAAAATAACGGCACGGTTGACGTATATGAGGTAACAAATGTGGACTCTATTTTTGGCTACAGAGTACCGGGCGAGGGCCTTGGCCAGGAAGGCATTGGCGGCTGCAGGCGAAGGTACCAGATTATTGACGACGAGAGCTACATAGGAAATTACTCTTTGAGTGATAACAAACTTATATTCCTGGAAGACGACACCTGGGTGGAGGGGGAGGTCAGCGGGCGAGTGACTGTTGTTGCCGCGGGCTTCCCGATTTCCTCAAGCACACTTAACATTTGGGTCCGTGGGAGCATTACTTACGTTAACCCGCCGGGCCAGGATGCCTTAGGGCTAATTGCCCAAAACGACGTGATATTTGTGCGAGACGTACCCAACGACTTTCGCATAGATGCCGCCATGATGGCCCAGAAGGGCCAGGTATTAAGATACGCGTACGCAGGCTACAGCGGCCAGTGTAGTAATCAACCCGGGGCCGTAAAGAATAGCCTCACTATTAACGGCGCTGTCATTTCTTATAATAAATCATATTGGAATTACGTCTCGGGCGGGGTACTCAGATCCGGATTTATCACAAGGACCCTGAATTACGACGGCGGCCTCCTCTTCGCCCCTCCCCCATACTTCCCAACTTCCGGAGAATATGAATTCCTAAACTGGCGCGAGATTTAATTTATGGAGTAGGGGTAGGCGATGGGGTAGAGATACAAAGGTCATTACCTATCACGGTTTTGCCGGTCTGAGTGTTTGCCCCGCAGTCTGGTTCGCGAATTTCTGCGGGTACCGGTGTGGCTGAATGAGTCGGAATTGGGGTGCGCGGGCGCACACAATAGGAAAGCCTCCAATATAAACATTCGCTAGAACCCCCAGTGCCGCCTCCTCCACCCTGCCCCGGCGATGAGGGTGTTGGAGTTGCACCTGCCGGAGTGGGAAAGCCGCCACTGCCACCTGAGCCACCGGTGCCTCCTGTACCCCCACCACCAGTTTCTTCTTCAACTTGGTCAATAAGCTCATCCTCCCCAAGTATATAACTTGCTGCTCCGCCATTTATTGAAATATAATTTCCCCCGCCCGTGACAAGCTCCCCCGAGCCTGTATATTTACCATTTATGTATGCAAAGAAAGTATCGGTTTTGTCGCTGTCCCAAAAATCTTCAAAAATCCCTTCACTGGTCTTATAGCTGACTGTGCCGTCGCGCGAGACCGTCAAGGTATTGCCATCTTTCTGCACGCTAACCGAGTTAATTTCACGCTGGGGCGTACCCCCACCACCACGGGAGGCGGCAAAAATAAGAACAATAACTCCTAAAACTGCCGCAATTGCGACTGCTGCTATTAGTGCTGGCTGTTTTTTCATGGCTGTTGAATTGTCTGCTGCAGACCACCGATTATGGAATAAATCGGTGCTATCATCATAATAACCATAACCCCCACTACGACACCAATGGCAAGCATGAGAACCGGCTCAATCAGGGAAGTCATATTTTTGAGACTGAACTCGACTTCTTTCTCATAAAAGTCAGCAACTTCAGATAACACTTGCTCCAAGCTCCCCGACTTCTCGCCGGCCCGAATAGTCTGGACCATAATTGACGGGAAGACCGTTTTTTGAGTAGCCATAATGTCGGACAATGATTGGCCTTTGGCAACTTGTGAGCCAAAACGCTTGGTTTCCGCCTTGATTCTGGGCGAAGTTACAGACTCGGAACTCACGTCCAGGGACTCAATAATGGGAACACCGCTTCGGAGGAGCGTCGACAAGGTTCTCGAAAACCTCGCAACATCAATGTTTTTTATTACGGTGCGCACAACCGGGGCCCGGCTTATGACACCTAACATAATTGTCCTCGTGGGCCTAATGATAAACAGCGAGAAAAATAAGAGTCCCATAGCAATGGTGCCACCGATAATAAGTACTGGATTTTTGCCAAAAAATTCCCCGGCAGTCAAAAGAATTCTGGTATAGCTGGGCAAGGGTACATCAAGCTTCAAAAATGCCGAGGCGAGCCGGGGGAGCACAAAAACGGCCATCAATAGCCCGTTACCAAACATCGCAACCACGATAACCGCGGGGTACATCATCGAGCCCTTGATTTTTTGTGCAAGCTCGTGGGAGGCAGTAAGCTGGACGGCCAAATATTCCAATGTTTTCTCCAAAGTTCCCGACTCCTCGCCTACCTTGACCATGGTTAAAAACACTTTGTCAAAGTCATGCGGATACTGCTCCAAAACCGATGAAATTGACTTGCCCTTTTTGGCCTGGTAACTTAGGTCAGCCAAGATGTTCTGGAATTTCTGGTTTTTACTTTCCTGACGGATTATTTCAACCGCATCGGGGACACTCATGCCGCTTCGAAGCATTGTGCCCATAAAACGGCAAAAACTCGCTTTATCGGAAGTAGAAATACCTCCCAACATGAGGCTCCCAAAACCCCCCACTTTCTTTATAGTCAAAATTTTTACGCCCTGGGATTGCAAAGTTCCCGTCGCGGACTCTTTACTGCTGGCCTGAATAGTATCTTCAAACAGTTTGCCAACCTCGTCCGTTGCTTTGTATGTAAAAAGGGGCATATTATTCCTCCTGAACCACTCTCAGAACTTCCTCAATAGTAGTCTGGCCGGCGTTAACCTTCTCCATGCCGTCCTCAAACATACTTAGCATCCCCTCTTCATGGGCTCTGGCGGCAATCATGTCGCTTGAAACTTTCGTGGCGACCAGTTTTCTAATCTCCTCAGTGACCGGCAAAATCTCATAAATCCCGATCCTGCCCGAAAATCCGGTCCCGCGGCACTCGTTACAACCCACACCTTTATAAAACTTATACTTTTCAATATTCATATGGAAATCCTGAGAGAGTTTTTCCACAAGTTGGGGTTCCGGCGTAAACTCCACGCCGCACTGCGAGCAGATTTTCCGGACCAATCTTTGAGCTACAACCATATTAATAGTAGAAGCAGCCAAATAGCCCTCCACTCCCATGTCTAAAATCCTAGGTATTGTTCCCGCTGCGTCGTTTGTGTGAAGGGTCGAAAGAACCAAGTGTCCCGTGAGAGCCGCATGAACCGCGATCTGTGCTGTTTCGGCGTCGCGGATTTCACCCACCATTATGATATTCGGGTCGTGGCGAAGGAGTGCCCGAAGACCTGCGGCAAAAGTAAGCCCTGCTTTGGGGTTTATCTGAATCTGGGTAACGCGCTTGACGCCGTACTCAATCGGGTCCTCAATGGTGCAGATCTTAACTTTAATAGTATTTAAAATATTTAAGACCGAATACAAAGTCGTAGTTTTGCCTGACCCCGTAGGCCCGGTAACAAGGACCATACCATGGGGCCTTTGAATATTGCTCTGCACAATCCCGAGGTTTCTTCCCGTGATGCCGAGCTCCTCCAGGGAAAGCGGCCTGTCAGACTCATGAAGAAGACGCATGACGACATTCTCCCCATAAAAACCGGGGATAATGGAAATACGTAGTGACACCTGGTCCCCACTCATATCAAGCTTATACCTTCCGTCCTGTGGAACACGGCGCTCATCAAGCTTCAGGTTTGAGAGAATTTTAATGCGGGCAGTAAGGGCTTCCTCCACGCCACGGGGAAGTTTGACAATGTCTTCGAGTACCCCGTCCACCCGGAAGCGCACGATAACTTCCTTCTCATGCACTTCAATGTGGATGTCGCTCGCGCGCTCGGCAATAGCATACTCAAAAATAGTGTCTAAAATTTTAATAACCGGCAATTTCTCGGCGGCCTCAAGCAAATTTCCTTCAATCCGAGCTTTCTTGAGGTTTTCGGAAATGACCTTATCAAAGTCCTCACGGATATTTCTTTTATATTGATTCAAGGCATCCGCAATGTCCTCGTGGCTCGCGTAGTGGGGAATGACATCAAGCCCGGTATGCCTTTTGGCAAACTCAATGCCCTCGACGTTGCCCGGGTCCTCCATGGCAACTTTGAGCTTCACGCTATCTCGCTCAATGGGAACCATCCTGTAGGTCTTGGCAAGGCGCTCAGGGAGTACGGCCATAACTTCCTCGGGGATTTTATAGTGCTTAAGCGAAAGGTATGGAACGTTGTAAAAAGCGGCAACAAGCTTGTTGATGTCCTCCTGACGGATAAGCCCACGGAAAACCAGGACTTCGCGGACGTCTTTGCCCAGCTCCTCAGCGTTTTTAGCAGCAGCATCAAAGACAGCCTCAGTGACTTTTCCTGAGCCGACTATTATAGTCTTTAGGGCATTGACATCAAGTTTCATGGGCAGTAATTCAGTATAACTTATTTCCTGCTTTTTCTCCCACTCAATGCGTTTATAATCTCGTCCCGGGTAAACCCAAACTGCCGCACTTGATTGACAATCATTGACCTAAAATTCGGGTCAGAATATTCTTTAAGCCCTCTTATTGTAATGTAAGGAGCCTGTCCACCGCTCGGTTTTTTCGAAGGATGCTTAGCAAGTGAATGGCCACCTTTCCCTCTAGTTTCATCTATAGTAAAACCCAACTCACTAAGTGCGGTCTTGAGTTCAGGCGAGCCAAACACGGGAATCTTAGGCATAGGAGAAACGAGGGGTAAATGAAACAAATTCGTCTATCACGCCCGACCTTTCATTTGACTTGGCCACTGGCACTGGAGGAAGGTAGATAAAGTCAGCTTTAAGCGCTTCTTTTCTTGGAACCCGAAAATAGGTTAACACAAGATCGTTCACAACATTTACAAGTTCACCTAAATTTTCTGCATAACTCATCGCTCCCGGATATTCAGGTAAAACTACAATAAAGCCGCCGCTTCTGGATTTCTTAAGCGAAACACTAACAGCCTTTGGTAGTTTGTATTTAGCATGGAAAGCTTTGGTTGACACAAAACCAGTATAATAGCTTCTTGACAGCATGTCTATAGTTCTGTATAAAAGGCTATCTGCTCTTTCATTTTATCGGCCGCAAACGGAGATAAAAACTTAAATCTTTTCCGTAATACATGAGACGGCTTATACAAAGTGCAATACTAATTAGTTTCGTCGTTTTTGCGACACTCAGGATAACTTCCGCATTCTTCTCGGACACCGAAACTTCCGAAGGAAATATTCTGGCCGCAGGAGCCATTGACCTATTAATAGACAACGAGAGCTACTACAACGGGGTGTTCAATCCCGATACCTCGTGGGAACCTGACGACCTTGACCCGACTCACTTATTTTTTAATTTTAACGACCTCAAACCATCAGACTATGGCGAGGATACTATATCTATACGCGTCAACGATAACGATGCTTGGGCGTGTATGGATGTAACGCTAACTAAAAATGACGACAATACCTGTACCGAGCCGGAGCTGATAGACGACCCGGACTGTACGGACCCCAATCCTCCCGGGGATGTTGACTTGTTAGATGGCGAGTTGGCCCAAAACATCAACTTCATCTGGTGGGCAGACGATGGCGACAATGTTCTGGAAGTTGAAGAGAATATCTTCGAAGAAGGCAATACTTCCACCATATTTACCGGCGAGTCATGGACACTCGCGGACGCAACCGGCAATGTTTGGGATGAGAATGGCCCAATCCCAGGCGATGAAATTGTTTATATCGCCAAAGCCTGGTGTTTTGGAACTCTGACTCCAGCACCACTTGGCCAAGAAGCTTACGATGGACCACATCAAGATAACAACGACAATGGCACAGCCGGTGAACCAGTTGACGGCGGGTATCTCTGCGACGGCAGCGGCCTTAATAACGCCTCGCAAACCGATATAATAACGGCCGACGTCAGCTTCCAGGCAATACAGTCACGCAATAATCTTGATTTCGTCTGCGGCGATGGCGGGCCAACACCGCCTCCGGGTCCATGTGAGAAAAAGCCGGACGTCATGCTTGTTCTTGACCGCTCTGGCTCAATAAGTGCAGGCGAGCTGACCACTCTTAAAAACGCAGCCAACGCATTTATAGATGCTTTGAACCCAACAACCGCAACGGCGCACATTGGCCAGACAAGCTTCGCGACCTTGGGCAGCTTGGATCTACAATTGACCGACGACGAAACTGCAGCTCACACCGCAGTCAACGGGCTAACCACGGGCGGCTTCACCAATCTTTTCCAGGGACTCTCACTTGCTGACGATGAGTTGGCAAGCGTCCGCGACCGCGCAGACTTAACATCTCCCGACTTTGCTGTAGTAATTACCGACGGCGAGCCAAATGAGCCGGGAAGCGATGCAAACGCCCGCGCAGTCGCCACAGCTGAGGCGGCAGACATGCGAAGCCATGGCGTTACAGTTTATGTGGTGGGCATCGGCGTGACGCCGGCAAATGCCACATACCTGACTGACAATATCGCCTCGCCCGGCCCGGGGCACTACTTTGCAGCAGCCGACTTCGACGACTTGGAAGCAATACTCGAGGGCATTGCAAATTGTCCGCAGAATGGCGGCGAATAAATACATAGCACATAGTTTCAAGACTTGACGGGTTTGGCCATTTTCCTGTAGTTTAATAACTCTAAGATGAAAAAAATTGACCTGAGACCACAAGTTAAGTCGGCACTATTTCTAGCCTTCACGGTAACGGCTCTCGCAACTTCCTTCACCATTGAGTTTTTCACTGCTAACCCGAAGCTGGTTGAGCTCACCATTGAGTCGGTTGATAAATCAACCGGGGACTTCAGTGGCGAGGCCATGAGCCAAGCTGGCGAAGTCTGGGAAGTCGCCGGCACTCTGGTAGATAATAAGGTGGAGATAGAGTTTAATAATGTAACTAATTCCAAGCGCATCCTGGCAGCAGGCAAAATTGATAAAGACGGGGTAATTTTAGGCCGCGCCGCAACTGAAGAAGGCGAGCTTTTTGAGTGGGAAACTACGGATGCATTAATGAAAACAAGCAATTCGTAGTGAAATTTTCAATTTTAAATTCTTAATTTTTAATCAAATCTGAAATTTAAATTTTTGATTTACAAAATTTATTACAAATTAAAAATTCCAGAGAGGGGGTGATAAATATGAGCAGAAGAATAATAACGAGTTTATTGACAATTTTGGTAGCAGCGGTGGTAGTAGTCGGTGCCACAACAGCATTTTTTAGCGATACCGAGACATCTGTTGGCAACACCTTTGCAGCTGGCGATATCGATTTACAAATTGATAATACCAGTTACGCAATTGATTGGAATATTCCCGGTTTTCAAAATCCAACAGGAGCTTTCGTAGCCAGCACTCATACATCTTGGACTATGAGAGATTTGACAGTTGAAAAGTTCTTTGACTTTGTCGATCTGAAACCAGGCGATTACAGTGAGGACACAATCTCAATTCACGTTGGTTCCAACGATGCTTGGGTTTGTGCTGCAGCGAGAATCACAGACGACAACGATAATACCTACGTTGAGCCTGAGGTAGCTGACGATCTAACTGTAGGGGTTGATCCGCTACTTACCGATGGAGAACTTGATGACGGACTTAACTTTGCTTTCTGGGTTGACGATGGAGACAATGTCTTCGAAGACGGTGAACAAGTCTTTCTTGAAGGCCCCTTAAGTGGACTTGGCGAAGCCGGTCAGATTGCGCTTGCTGATTCAAACAGCAGCATCCTTAGTGAAGGCGAGCCCATTCCTGGAGGCGAAACTTTCTATATTGGAAAGATTTGGTGTTTTGGTGACTTAACTCCAAATCAACGTCCAGACAGAGAGGATCCGAATCCTCAATTGAACAATCCGGTCAATAGAGGAACAGGTTGGACTTGTGACGGAAGCTTTGTTAACAACGCGGCTCAGACTGACGTTGTAGTTGGTGATCTGCAATTCTATGCAGAACAAGCAAGACATAACGACCAGTTTTCTTGTCGGGAGAATTGGAAACCTGTTTGGCCAACACCAACGCCTACACCTATCCCAACGGATTAGTGTAATTTCTGCCCAAACCTCGTGAGGTGCACAAAGTGCTACCTCACTGAGGGGGCAGAGATCTGGGGATAAGCAGAGCTTGTCGCTTCGCGATAAATAATTATCCGCAGATTTCTGCCTGAAAAACCGATTTCACCTGCCTTAGGGAGGGGGTGATTAATTTGAAAAAAATAATATTAAGTTTTATTACTGTTTTAGTTGCAGGAGGAGTAGTGATTGCAGGTACAAACGCTTTCTTTAGTGATACAGAAGAATCAAAAGGCAATGTCCTCGCGGCAGGTGCTATTGACTTGGGAGTAGACAATCACAGCTATTACAACGGATTACTTAATCCAGGAACAACTTGGAGAGTAGACTACGATCTAGATCCTCTTTTGGGTGACGATCCTTCTACACCAAACGTGGTAGAAACTGACTTTGTTATCGAACCCGGTCGTCTTTTCTTCGATTTTCATGATTTGAAACCCGGAGATTGGGGCGAAGATACTATCAGCCTTCATGTCAAGGATAATGATTCTTGGCTTTGTGCTGATGTAACCTTAACCAGCGACGACGACAATGGTCTTACAGAACCAGAAGGTGACGATGGAGACATAACTCCTGGACCTCTTGGTGAAGGGGAATTAGCTGACCATGTAAACTTTTACTGGTGGGCTGATGACGGAGACAACGTGTTCGAATGTGTAGAGGAAGAGACACCTGAAGGAATAGTGTGTAATCCACGAGCTGAGGGTAGTGAACATTTACTTCCTGCTGGTCCCATAGGCGCTCTCAATGTAGGAGAAACTGCACATGTGGCTCTTGCTGACTCCCTAACTAACATCTGGGGAGATCAAGGTCCGCTACCAGGCGGTGAGGTTCGTTTTGTTGCTAAAGCATGGTGCTTTGGAACAACAGAAATGACTCCTTACCCTCAGGATGGTGGAAATCAACAGAGCGGTCCAGATGATCGTCCTGTACTCTGCGACGGTTCAGCCGAAACTAACGTTACACAAACAGATAGTTTAACAGCTGATATCGCTTTCAGAGCAGTGCAATCTCGACACAACGACAAATTCCTTTGTCGTCCAGAGCTTGCGCCACCGACAGGGCCTTAGTTTAAGGTGGAGTAGCACAGGTTTTGAGCGAGGTTTGTTATTGGTTTTCCCCGCCAAAACCTTGAAGCAAAAATGAGATAATAAACTAATGAGTGTGAAAAAATATATTATTATTTTTCTTGCCTGCCTCGCCGGCGTGTGTTTTGGCGTGGCTGTGTCCACACATCTTCTAGTTTCAGGTGCCCTGTCCAAAACCTACCGCGCCTACATTGTTCAATCAGGCTCCATGGCCCCTGCGCTTCCTGTGGGCTCGGTGGTTATTACAAAAAGCGAGCAAGCTTATGGCAAAGGCGATATAGTTACTTTCTCGCATGACGGGAAGACCCAGACAACTCACCGGATTAATGCTGTTGAATTTGAGGGGTCAGAGCCGGTTTTTACTACCAAAGGGGACGCCAATGAAGAGCCGGACGGCGCCAAAATCAAAAGCGGGCAGATCTTGGGCAAGTCTTTGTTCGTAATTCCCTTTGTGGGCTATCTGGCGGACTTTGTGCGCACCCCAAAGGGTTTTGTGATATTTGTGGTTATCCCCGCCTCCATCATAGTTTATGAGGAGCTTAAGACCATTATAAAAACACTCAAGCAGTCATTCTCGCGCAAGCGGGAATCCAGTGATTCATCTGGATCCCCGACCGAGTCGGGGATGACAAAGAGCAGCCTGTTAATACCAGTTCTTGGAGTATTCTTTTTATTCCTTGGTGCAACCGGTTCGTTTTTTCTGGATAACGAAGCTTCAAGTACTAATGTTTTGGGCGCGGCCGCGACCTTCGGCACGCCAACCGGCGAACCGACACCAACGCCAACTCCGACTCCAGACCCTAAAATAAACGAGTTTTTGGCAAATCCGGCGGTTCAAGTGAATGAGTGGGTGGAAATTTACAACAACGGCAGCTCTCCAATAAACTTTGCAGGCTGGGCATTGAAAGACACGGTGCAACTTGAAAAAGATATTTCTTCATTGGGCGTGCTTGCCCCCGGAGCATTCGCGGTTTTTGAGGACGGACCCGATGGCTGGCTGAACAACACCACGGAAACCATTCAGCTTCTTGACCCAACCGATACGGTCATCGACCAGGATACTTATTCGGGCACCACCGAAGGCATGACAAGAGGCCGAGCCACAGACGGGACAGGGGCTTTTCAAACTTGTGCCACGCCAACAAAGGGAACAACAAATAACGGCATATGCCAACTTTAAAACTATCCCAAAAAATCGCGCTTATACTCCTGCCTTTTGTAGTCATCGGCATGGCTTCGGTATATCAAAATGCCCGGGCCTCCGAGGCTTATGCAGTCAACCCTATAACCGTAACTTATGACGAGGACTCGCCCACCGACCCCATGTTTGAAGTCACGAATATGCTCCCGGGGGACGTTATCGAAAAAGAATTTAAAGTCAAAAACACGGGGCATGCCACGGTCAATGTTGAAATGTACGGCTCGCTCACCAATGTTCTCAAAAATTTTGATGAAATTCTGACAATTGAAATTATCGAACTTCCGGCAACTTCAGTTTTCGCCGGCACTTTGGAGGACTTTTTAGACCACACTCCTTTTGATTTGGGCGGCTTCGCGCCAAATGCTGAAAAAACTTACAGCGTAAAAGTAAAATTTCCAAGCTCGGCCGGGAATGTTTATCAAAATGCAAAAGTAGTTTTTGATATTATCTGGCAGGCAAAGTTTAAAACCGACCCGGAACTCCCCCTTGAATGTTCCCATTTAGAAGGCAAAATCAAGCATGTGATTCGCGGAAATGAGCACAATAATTACTTGTTTGGCACGCACCACAATGACCTTATCATCGGCTTTGGCGGAAACGACCATATCAACGGCAAAGGTGGCGACGACTGCATTGTCGGGAATGAGGGCAATGATAAGCTAGTTGGCGGCAGCGGAATGGATGTGCTTTTGGGAGGAGCCGGAAATGATGAGCTCTTTGGTGGAACAAACAATGATTTCCTCGACGGCGGGCCGGACCATGACTTTCTCAAAGGCGAAAGCGGAACGGACACTTGCGTGGGCGGCGAAGCTGTTCACTCCTCTTGTGAACTATAGTTGATATCTTTAGACAGTATTTAATAGTACTTTAATACCAAAAGTAGTAATTTGATATACAAACACTCATCCACTGTGACTGCCAAAAAAGCTCCAAAACAGAAATGCCCGAAGTGTGGGGGTGATTTGAACAGTCTGCGGCTACAAAAACCCGTGCTGTGAATAGCAGGGGCGTAGCGCGCTACGCCCCTACAGGTTATACTGATATAACTTGGACCACTCGGTAAAAAGGCACAAAAACATCGCTCGCTTTGTGGCAATACTCGGCATACTCCCCGGGGCATGGTTTTTACTCGCAACCCGCACTGAAATCGGGGGCAAACTGGAAATTACCTGTGGCTACTGGATGGTGGCCCTCGTAATCCTTGCCATAATCTGGGTGATGTACGCCATCCTTACTAAGGTTTTAATGAGTGACATTGGTGCGGCCCATGATAACGCGGGGTCCTTAATGGAGCGCAGGCATTATAAAATAATGTTTGCTTCCACTTTTATCGAGGCCGTCTTCGCCAGCCTCATTTTCGCGGTCTCTTTGGGCGGCTTTTTGGTGACTGATCTGCAATGTTATTTACATAGCATAATGTAGCATGCAAGGAGCATCCGGAATTTTTTACTTAATATTTATAGTCTGTCTTGTGGCCTTTTTTGTATCAGTTCCTTATCCGTACTACAAGCCTGAAGGCAGCTGGTATCTGGGGCCTTCAATTGGCGTACGGCTAAGTGGCCAGAAAGACACTGGGGTGCCCTTAGAGCTGGTATTTGAGAGAGTAACTGGAGCCGTGGTCACCAGCCCCCTGGAAACATCCTGTACCACCAACGAAGACTGCACGAACTATAAAGTGATTAACCAATGTAAAGTTTACTGTGGCAACCAAAGCCCGGGTAACGAAACTGCAGCAACGATATTGGGGAATAATCGAGTTTGTGACCCGGCCGGTTGGCGCGTCCCAAAAACCAACTGCGTATGCGTTCACGGCACCTGCGCCGACCTAGAGTGAGCTAAGCTCCACTTCAATTTTCGTGGCACTATCCCCGGGATTTCTCGTAATTTCAACACTTACTTTTATGCCGTTGCCTACTGCACTAAATACATTTTTTACGACGTCATTGGCCGAAGTCTTGACGGAATTTCTGATGTTATAACCACTTGAGTTTATCTTCCCTCTATACCACCCGGTGACAGCGTCCGGACTGTCGGAAGAGTTTAACACAAGCTCTTGGCCTGAGCTTACCACACTTGAATTGGGATAAGTCCAATCCGAATAGTTTGAAGAGACACTCTTGGCTGGAGCGGGAGAACTCGTGGGAGCAGGTATCGAGCTAGAAGTAGGTGGATTACTTCTCCGGACACCAAAAATTCCGATAGCAATTATAAAAGCCGCAACTATCGCAAGAATTATATTCATTGGGCCAACCGGCTTCGCACGAATCTTATCACAAAATACAGCGGGATTAGAAGAAGTCCCCAAGCGAGATTAATATCAACACTATTTTGCCCTTCATCGGCTATTGCACCATTGACTTCCCCTAAGGCAATTTCTTCTTCCGGCTCCTCAGTCGAGGAGCTACTGGAATAAAAATAGTTGGCCACTTTGGTTTGATTTACTACAGTCGTGCTTGAGCCATCCGACGATGAAGAGCTGGAACTTGAGCCGCCAGAGCCTGAACCTCCAGAGCTTGAACTGCTGGATGAATTATTACTTTGATTTGGAACACTCGGGGAGCCGCCAACTCCGTTATCGGTGTCCTCTTCACTATTGTCCTCAGCCTGAGCCGTCCCGGGAGTTACGAAGTCCCCCGTCCAGCTGCCGAAGACATTTACCAGAGTTACAAAGAGTCTGCCATCCCCAACCACATTGTTGTTTACAAAGTTAATAATATTCAAAATCACATTCGCGTCCCCCGTGGAAATTGCATTAGTCCCGCCGGTGTTTCGGCTCGCGCTGTTACCGCCGGTATTTGCGGTAAGATTGACGTTATTAACAATTGTTGCATTGTTAGATTGTTCAATTGTTGTATTATTGGTTTGACTGACCGAACCACTGTTGGTGCTGTCTGCTCCGTTTCCGTTATTGGCAACCGTAATATCGCCATTTTCATTAACCGCCACGTCAGTCCCCTGGGAAGCTGCAAAATTAGCACCCTCCGGAGCCCCCAATATACGCCCCACCCAATTGCCGGCTTCGTTGACAATAACAAGCCACCAGTCCCCACCCACAATGTTGTTATTTGCGATATTTACAACCTGAGCAATGATGTTTGCTTCACCGGTTTCAATCGAGTTTGCCCCTCCGGTATTCCTGCTTGTTGCATTGTCCCCAGTTTCGGCCTCAATATTGACGTTATTTACAATATTGGCTTCATTTGCTTGCGAAAGAATATAGTCATCCGAAGTGCTTACATTCGCGGCATTGACGGACGAGTCGCCATTATTTGCATTTTGAGCAGTTACTGAACTCGCGCTGCAAGTTCCACAACTATAGCCCTCGGGCAGAATAATATCGCCTATCAGGTCGCCATAAATGTTGACGGTCCCGAGGTACACCTCGCCGGCAAAATTATTATTGGCAAAATTGGCAAGTGCAGCCTCTATATTAGCGTTTCCAGTTGTGATATCTACATCACTGCTAGTATTGCGGTTGGATGCGTTGTCCCCCGTATTGGCTTCCAAAGTCATGTTGTTTTCAATGTCCGCTGAGTTATTCTGGAACGTGGCCGACTCAGAATCAGTGTTTACACTTGCATTATTGGTCGAGTTCTCACCATTTCCCCAGTTAGATAGCTGCGCATCTAACGGGGCACAGCCCACAATGCAGTTAGCTTCGAAGTCCAAAACATAGTCGCCCATATGGTCATCCGCGATATTAAACTCCGAGATCATAACTCCCTCAGCATTGGTGTTAACCATATTTACAATACTTCCCGAAGTATTGGCATTTCCGGTATCAATTGTGGTGCTCCCGCCGGTGTTACTATTATTAACATTGTCACCTGTTGAAGAATTCTGGTTCAAATTATTCACGATGGTCGCCGAGTTATCCTGATTAGTTGTGGTACTCGCGCTCTGGTTTGCCTCTCCTGAGTTGGTTGAACCCGAACCGTTACCCGAGTTGACCACACTTGCGCCCGGACTTTCAACCAACCCCGAGCCGTTTCCTGTAGCTACTGTATTAACATTTCCAACGTTGCTTATCGCACCATTGGTATTGGCATCCCCAGTATCAATTACCACGTCGGTATCGGTGTTGCCGCCGCCGGTCTGCCCGCCGGTAGTGTCTTCGTTGACCGGTACTTGTTCAACAGGCGCCGCAGTTTCCGTGTCTTGGGCAATTACTTCTTCTGTTTCTGTCTCTTGAACAACCGATGGCACAGGTGTCGCGGGTATATCGGCCGTCACAGGTGTCGCGGGGGCCTCCGGGGCTTGAGGCGCCGCGGGAGCCATGGGTGCAGCCGGAGCAGATGGCGCTTCAGGTGCTGTCTGCGCATAAACAAAACCCGTACTATTAAGTACAAGTATCGTAATAATTCCTAAAGTTGCTGTAAATTTCTTAATTCTTTTCATTTCTATTTCCCTTTCTTCTTTGGGTTTGCGGGCTTTACCGAAGTGCTGGTGAAAGCCCGCTTACCCGCTAGAATCTTAGGACAAGCCTAAGAGACCCAAAAGAGTCTCGAGATCAAACGTAATGTTAATATCTACGTTGTTTCCCTCGTGTTCATCTTCTGGAAATTCCCAATCAGATACATCTCCAAAAACGTTGGAGTTTCCGGCATTCCAAACCTCCACATCGGTGGCGGCGTCACCAGTCTCAATAGACGGATCTGCATCGCTCTCACCTGTATTTCGGTCTGCTTCATTCCATCCGGAGAATGCATCTGCATAGATGTCGTTCGTCAGACAATCTTTGTCATGTCTACCAAATTCTGGGAACCAGAAGTTTTCCAAAACGAACTCTCCACGACCCCATCCACGATGGCTATCTTTACACGAGTTCTCTTGATCGACTTCTAATTTGTCCTCGAGCTCAGCTTTAATCTTATTGTCTGAGCTGTCTCCGTTCCCTGCGATCTTGGCTGTTACATCAAGCAAACATCCACAATCGACATCCGCAAAGTTAAAGTTGACAGCGTTGTCAACCAATACTTCGACCTCTGCACTACCAGTATCAATTGTTACATCTCCACCAGTGTTTCGGTTTGCGTCATTTTTGCCGCTTACCGCGTCAGAGTCGACGTAGTTCCTTATTCGTGCCGAGTTCTCCTGGGACAGTTCGACTTTGTGCTCAAGATCGAGTTCGATCTCGTTATCACTGTCTACTCCGTTACCAAGAATTCTTGCACTCACCCCACCAACATGGCCATCACCGCCACTGACAATGGCGGAATTAATATTGCCACCATTGAAAATTCCGGTAGATGCTTCCGCGTTACCAGTGGTTATAGTAACACTTCCACCAGTGTTTCGGTTAGCATCGTTCCAGCCTGTTGTCGCATCATTATAGATGCGGTTTTCTATATTGCTTTTGTTTTCTTGAGAGACTTCGACTTTGTTTTCGTTCTCAAGCTTAACTTTGTTGTCTGTGCTGTCTCCATTTTCAGAAATCAGAACAGTAGCATTCCCGGCTGATGCGCAGCAGTCAACAACTGCTTCATTGAGGTTGCCTGCATTTTGCACGGCAACTGTTGACGTGGCGTCTCCAGTATCAATGCTGGCGTCACCACCAGTGTTCCTGCTTGCGCTGTTGCTCCCGGTATTGGCGCTAGCGTTGATATTATTATCAACGTTAAACTCATTCTCTTGGGAAACTTCTGTCTTTTGCTCAGACTCTAATTTGATTTCATTATCAGAGTCGACTCCATTCCCAGTCATTTCCAAAGTTATAGCCGATGCCGGAACAACTGCAACGTTAAGCATCATCGCTGATAAACTTAAAGTTGCTAATAGTTTTTTTGCGTTTTTCATTATATGATTTCACCCCCTTTCTACTTCGGGCCCCGTGAGATAGCGCTTGCGCGACATCTCATGGGGCACTTCGCCCTATGTCCGTTTTTACAAATAAAAACGGAGGCCACCCACCCCAAGCTATATACTTGGATTGGGAAGCCTCCGTTTGCGGTCAGCTCCGTTACAAATGTTACCAAACACTATATGTCTAATATTGAAATATAGTATTTATGTTTAGGACAATATCTGACTCAATATAAAGGCAGTGAGTCAGCTTTGTCAATAGGCTATTTATCCTATTTTGGCGGGCTATATCTGTATCATCATGCCCTACCGACATGCCTAGGTATATTACCTGTTTTCTTAATGTTTCTTACAGTAATTTGGGTGACCACACCATTTTGTACAAAGATCTCAACACTCCCAAAACCATGTACTCCTTTGAGGGACTTCTTAATTTCGGCAACCAATGTTTCGGAAATTCTTTTAACCGAATACTCCTGGCCTGTATCCATTATTGTGTAAAATCAATTTCCACTTTCTCCTTCTCCCCGGCAATTTCGCCCAGCTGGAGAGTAAAGTGAGTTAGTCCTGAGTCCACCGGGAACCCAACTCTGGTTGGTTTTGTAGAAATTGCCTGCACCAGGACCGGGTCGTTGTGAATGTCAGGTGCCAACCATTCGTTCTCGTTCACTCCAAGCCTGAGATAATCCTTGGTGTTGACTTCCACTGCCTGCGGGAGTGCATTCACGACCTTCATGTTGACGACCAGAAAACTTCTTCCGACTACCGAATTTGCTTTCTGCCCTTGAACTATTATCTCGTCGCGGATTTCAATGTTTTCCAGGCGCATAGTGATTCCGTCAATCTCCTCACCTTTTCCATCCTTAAGTGCAATCTTAAACTCTTTATCCAGCTGCTTATTTGCAGTGGCTGCCTTAATGGTCATTTTCCCAGATTGATTAGGAGTCGATGTAGCAGACAAACTGTTCTTAACAACTATTCCGACAGCTATGAGTACCACCAATACAATAAAGTACACCAGTAATTTTCTTCGATTTTTCATTGTTTAGTCTAGTAAATGGGGCAGCCAAATCAAGTGCCGTCATGCTACAGTAGGTAAACTATCTTGTCAAGAGGTTTTGGGACCTTTAATGCCCATGCCAGGGCATTGCCGACTGCGGCGCCAACACGAAGACCGGTAAAGCTCCCGGGGCCGGGGTTAACTTCCACTTCTGTGATATCTCTTAGTGTTTTACCTTCTTTTTTGAGAGTTTCAACAATAAATGGCAATAACGCTTGGGCTTTTTTAACTTTTGCATCAGTTTCAAATTTCTTTCCCCCAAGTATAATTATTATTTTTTCTGAAGAAGACGTATCAATATAAAGCTTCATTTATTCCCAACCTTTCGGGTACTTCTTATACCACTTTACAAGAGAGTTTATGGAGTCTTCAATACTTCGCGTTGGCTCCCAACTGAGACTCGCTTTGGCTTTTGAAATATCTGCATAAATCTTGGCATACTCACCCTGCCGCGGTTCAGCCTTCTTTCTTTCAATTTTTTTGCCGGTTATTTTCTCGACTTCTTCAATTATTTCCAAAACTGAGTTCCCCGTCCCCGTCCCTAAATTAAAAATGTCACTTTTACCGCCACTTCCTAAATACTCAAGTGCCTTAATGTGCGCTCCGTTCAAGTCGACTACATTAATATAATCCCGAATTGGTGTGCCGTCCGGGGTATCCACTTTAGGGCAAGTCAGAAAAAAAGGTTCAATGCCCAGGGCTCCGCGAACTGCATTTTGGATCAGGAGAACAGAAGGATTTTTGGAGTCCCCCACCTCGCCGTCATCAGAGGCCCCGCACACATTAAAGTATCTCAAAATTACATAATTAAGGCCTTTTAGCTTCCCATACCAGGCAATAATATCTTCAACCATTTTTTTACTCGCACCATATGGATTGGCAGGGTTCGTGGGATGCGCCTCATCAACGGGGGTATATTGAGTCTCGCCATAAACGGCACAAGTCGAGGAAAAGACTAGCTTGTTTATTCCAGCATTTGCTATACTTTCAATCAAATTGAGGGAACCATAAACATTATTCTCAAAATATTTGGCCGGGTTTTCCATGGACTCATTGACCATGCAACTTGCGGCATAATGCAAAACTGCGTCAATGCCTTTTTCATTTTTCAAAACTTCCGCCAGCTTTTTTTTGTCTTTTAAATCAACTTCATAATATTTAAACCTACTCTTATACTCTTCTTCAAATTTTTTTAACGCAGCTTCATGGCCTGTCGTAAAATTATCAAATACCACGACTTCATGGCCTTTCTGGAGTAGCATATAGGTTGCTACCGAGCCAATGTACCCCGCCCCACCGGTAACCAGTATTTTCATCTTACCGACTTTCTAACAAATTCCCCATTAACACTCTTCACGGTTTCAAGAAGTTTAGGAACATAATTTCTCTTCTTGGCCGAGGCTATAATCGCGCTTATATCTTTTGGGAAACATTTACCGCTAAACCCCCGCTTGTCGGGGAAAACCAAGGTGTGCATTTTTTCCACTCTTGAGTCAAGTGCCCAAAGCTCACGAGCCTCTCTATAGTCAACTCCATGAGCTTCACAAATGTCATACCATTCATTGGCAAAAGTTACCTTCATAGCGCCCCAAGAATTTACCATATACTTTACAATCTCGGCCGTTGTAGAGTCAGTTTGCATATAACTCACATGAGGACCCATTATTCTTGTAAAAAGGTCCACTACTTTTTTGGTAACTTGCCTCGGTCCGCCAAAAATCTGAAAAGTGTGCATCTTCATGTCTTCCGGGTGGGGATATCTCCATGGAGGAGTAAAGTACTTGCCTTCACCTATATATTCAGGCGAAAAAACCAATTCCTTGCCGTATTTTTTTGATAACTTCAGAGTAGTCCCGGGCTCCACCGTTGACTTTATTAAAATAAGCGGAGTACTGAGCCATTTTACACTTTGCTCGACTATAGAGGTGTCGCAACTGCCGTCTTTAGACTCCAAAGTAGGCACACAGATCACAACCAAGTCGCATTTATTGACGGCATTTTGGGTGACCTTGACTTGCGGATAGCCGGGGATTTTCTTGTACTGTGGATCATAAACCGCAGCTACGCTATCTCCAAAAAAGCTGTGAAGGGCCTTGCCTACATAACCATAGCCTACTATTGCAACGCTCATTCTTGTATTTTTATTTTCCTCTCGTTTTCATTAATGTTTTCAAAATTAACCCATTTAGTAGTTTTGGGCAGTAAGTCGGCAATGCGCTCTGCCCACTCTATCAGTACAATTGATTTACGCGCTGCTATTATATCCAAAAGGCCCAAGTTTGCCATCTCAACTTTCAAGTTTTGCTCAAGCCTGTATAAATCAACATGACACAGCTTGCCATATTCACGCATGATTATAAAAGTGGGCGAGTTTACCCGGGCATCAATTTTCAAACCCTCGGCAACACCCTGGATAAAAGTTGTCTTGCCACTCCCGAGCTCCCCGGTAAGCCCCACAACATCGCCAGCTTTTAAATCAGCTGAAAATTCTCTGCCCACCTCCTTAGTCGCGCTGGAGCTATTGGTAATAATTTCCATATTATAAATGCTACCCCCAGTGCTCCAATTGTATCAAAAATAATGTCGCGGGCGCGCGGTTCCCGGCCCGGAGTGAAGCTCTGGTGAATTTCGTCCGTAATCGCGTAAAAAACCGCCAGAGCCACCGCAGATATCATCGCATTCCGCTTGCCATCCCCAGAATTCCAAAACGCGCGGTAGGAAAGTATTGTCAAAACTCCATACTCAACCATATGGGCCATTTTTTTGATTATAAAATCCTGCCAATAGATCTCGGTTGTCGTGCCCGTGGGGTAGCTCGAGAACGCAAAAATCACCCCGGCCCACAAAATAACCGGCAAAAAAAACCTGATCTTAGGTGGTATTTTCATGTCTGGACTTTAAAAAGCTTGCAGCCGCGGCTCCAACAAAGCCAACTCCCGCAACTACCATTATTATGGCAATTGGAGAAAGATTTCCAGAGCCACTCTGGCTGGTGGTGTCCTCCATTCCCAAAACCTCAGGAGTAGAGGTAGCTTCACCACGAACTTCAATAGGTGCAGCCGAGGCGGTTTCCGTGGGCTTCGGTGTCGCTGTAGGCTTTTTGGTAGGTGCTGCGGTTGGCTTTGGCGTGGCTGATTTTGTTGGTGTTGGTGTAGGGGTTGATGACGGAGTCGGGCTTGGTGATGGCGATGGGGTGGGTGTTGGCGAAGGCGTGGGAGTGGCCACATTCAAAGAAACTGTTAATTCGTTTGAGTCAGAACCACTAGATGAATTACCAGTATAGCGCTTTAATTTAACTAAATAATTACCGGGGCCATAATAATGAGGATCGTCATAATTAAAACGCATTGACACGGGAATACTGCATTTTTCTTCTACAACTTGACAATACAGAAACTTACCTTGTATGAAACTCGGTTCCGCTTCTGATACATATTGAATCCACTCGTCAGATTTATTTTTTGTAAAACCAAAATAATTTGTTTTATCTATATGTTTTATTGCACCTTGGAAATAGCATTTGCCTTCTGGGCATGACTGAGTGGAAACGTCAGATAATTCGGCTGAAAACGTGATACTATCCCCACTGACAACTGGATTTGAGATAACAAAATCTATTGCGTTTACAGTACTCGTTGAAATCAGGAGTAAAAAAAGTGCTATAAAACAGCTGAAAGACTGCTTCATTTAGTAATTAATATGAAGGTAATACGTGTCTATGCCGTCACTTTCATGCTTAACTCGCGCGTATCGCAGGCGGCAGCCATTGCTTCCTCCCACACTCCCACGATATAGCGTCCCGGGGGCTACCGCCTTAACTTCAGAAGAACTTTCGCTATTAATATCAATCCCGTTGTGGAAGTTGTAAATTTTCCCAACCCAGCTGTTCTTCACAGCCCAAGTGCTTCCATAGCCTTGGGTATAGCGCACTGCGGGGTTTATGGGCCAATCCCAGGAGCCAGATGGGTTAAACGCGTCGCCTTCACTGCACTCGCCCGGGCCGGAACAGTTAAGGTAGCCAATCCCGGGTTTTAAATAACTAAATGGGTTCTCGGTTGAGCTTCCTTTACTGACTATAAAATGCAAATGCTCGCCGCTTGAGTTGCACGATGGCCCCTGGATAATGCTTGCGATTCTGCTCCCCGTACTGACATGGCCCACTTCAGTTTCATCTCCCTGCCCCGCAATAATGGCCTGAATGGCTTCAAACTCGGCTCGCGCTGCGGACAGTAACTGCTGGTAGCGCTTCTCATCATTTCTGGTCAAGGCCAAGAGGTTGGCTTTGGCAGCTTTCTGCTGGTCCAGTACCGCTTTTTGCTCAGCCAGTACCGCCTCTAACTCTTCGAGTTCGGTCTTTTGCTCTGTATAAGTATTTTTAGCGCTATCCAGTCTGTCTATTAATTTCTGGTCTGCTTCCTGGATTCTCTTAAGATAATGAAATTTGGAAACCGCTTCACTTACATTGTCGGAGGCCAAAAGAATAATCGGCGAATCCTCAAGCCGGGTCAGCTTGTAAGTTTCCCCCACTCTTGAGTTAAAAGCATTGGATAAGTTATCCAAAGAGGTCTCAAGCTGGTCAATTCTACCACCCAGGAGGGTAATTTGCGCCTGAGTCTGGTCAATCTTAAGTTCAGTCAAGTGAATCCGCGCATTAAACTGCGCCACTTCGTTTGCAAGAGTTGTGGCCTGGGATTGAAGCCGTGAAATCTGGGTATTATATTCCTCTATCTGGCGGTTCAGCTCATCAAGCTTAGACTGATCCTCAGCAAATACCGGGCGACCAACCAGAAATACTACTACAGCAAAAACTACTAGAATTTTTTTTGCGGTCAAGTAAAGCATACGTATATTGTACTATACCTGTTCCATGCCTAGCGGAGCTTAAGAGTTCGGGAGAGTGAGAATAGACTTCCAAAAATTGCGATAAATACGCCAATTACAAGCTCGCCTGCAAGGATTGCCCCAAGCATTAAGAAAAACTCACTGCTGGCCTTGGGCAGAATAGGTATATCTCCAAAATAGGAAAATATACCGGGGGAAGCATACATCACGATTACTGATGCCATAAGCCAGCCTATCACGACTCCCATAACTGAATAATGAATGGCCTCCAGGACCAGCGGGGCGCGAATAAACCACGGCGTTGCCCCAATCAGGCTCAAGGACTCAATCTCATCACGTTTCATACTGATTCTCATGCCTATAACCACCATAAGTACCAAAAACGAAGTTACAGCTAGAACACCTATAGCAATAGCTCCGGCAACTCTCACATAGTAAGTTATAGTCCGGAGGCGCTCTATTACGTCGCCGACTGCGGCTGAGCCCCCAACGTTGGCCGTAAAGCCGATATCGTCAACAATTAGCTCATCCTGCATAAGCTCTATCATCTCCTGGGCCTGATCCAAGTCACTTGGTGAAAATTCAATACTCGCGGGGAATATCGACGGGCTCACAAGCTCACCCAATAGCGGGTTGTCCGACGTTGCCTCTTTATAAATCGCCAGGGCTTCCTCCTTGGAAATAAGGCGCAAATTTGCCACTCTCGGGTCGCTCTTGAGCCTGCCCATGAGCTCATTTATTTGCTCCTGGTTCGCGTCATCGGTCAAGAAGGCAATAATTTGTGGCCGTGTTTCAAAGTAATTTAATAGCTGGTGACTTGAGAAAACGGAAATGGCAATTAGAGTTGAGACAAAAAAAGTGACAGCGAGAACCAATATGGCAGCCATAGCCTGAAAGGGGGCGCGCCGGATGTTATCAAAGCTGGTTTTTAAATGCAATTTCATTCTTTAGTGTCCTTCTCTACTTCACCTTTCCTTAATTCTAAAATTCTAGCCTTAAATTCTTTAATTATCTTCTTGTGATGCGTGGTAACAATAACAGTTTTGCCTTCTTCATGAATTTTTTTTAACAACTTTATTACCTCCTCTGCCGTCTCCCAATCAAGATTCCCGGTTGGCTCATCGGCAAAGATAATGCTTGGATTTACCACGAGCGCTCTCGCAAGCGCGGCCCGCTGAATTTCTCCTCCGGCAAGCTGGGAAGGAAACAACTCTGAGCGCTCGGAAAGCCCAACGAGGTCCAAAACGTGTTCTACCCGAGCTGCCCACTCAATCTTGGGGGTCTTTGATATTGCCAAGGCAATGTCGCAATTCTCACTGACAGTTTTTTCAGGCAAAAGTTTGAAATCCTGAAACACGACTCCAATTTTTTGCCTGAGTTTAGGGATATCGCGCCTTTTTAGCTTTCCGACCGATTTGCCATCAAAAACTATTTCCCCAGCTGAGGGGCGAATTTCACGGATAAGGAGCTTGAGAAGCGTGGTTTTTCCTGCCCCCGAAGGCCCGGTTACAAAAACCATCTCTCCCTCATCAATCCCAAAACTCACATCCCTAAGAGCTTCTATTGAGCCAAAATTCTTTGAAACTTTATTAAATTCTAAAAGAGGCATGGGCAAGTTATTGTATTTCTTTTACACGGCCTACGTCCATAAGCCAACCGGCATGTTCAGCGGCCAGAGTCTGGCCAAATACTTCAACTTTTTTGTCTATAAATGGGTCAAGATCTAAAACAGTTGAGAGCAGGTATACATATTTTTCAGCTCCTGCTCCGGTATCCAAATAGTGCGTCCCTTCACCCTCTATGCCGCCCTCGTGAAGTGTGCCCTGTGCCGAGTCAGCAAAGACACTCTCATCCACAGTTGCCCCTTCCGGGTTTTCCGAAACATTGGCTGTTGGAGTCGCTTGCCCGCCTTCAGCTGAAACTCCAGACAATGCACGGCCGGTTAAAACTCCTGCAGCCACAACTACCAAACCAATAACCACAAACTTCACTTTTGCATTATTATCTATGGGAAGTTTTTTTACAACCTTTTCGTCTAAGGCCGGAGTCGCCGGCTGGGGAGCAATTACCGACGGCTGGACAGCTACAGTTTTTATTTGTTCCATGAACTTACTATAACACAAGAAGCAAAGTAAGGTGAATAGTTAGTAGAGTTTTAACTTCGGGATTCTTCGAAAATACTTTTTATTATTAGTAACAACAGTCAAATTGTTTGAGATTGCTGTAGCAGCTATAAATAAATCTATATCTTCTAGTCTCTTTCCCTTTTTTTCAAGAAATGCCTTTATTTTTCCATAAATTTTAGTGTTATTTTCTAACTGGATAATCCCAAGACTTAAGTCTTTTACCGTCTCTTCTATCTCTTTCGCTCCTTTTTTAGGATTCATAGATTTGTAAGCACCATAATAAAGCTCGGATAGAGTAATCACACTAACTGCAGAGCCTTCCTTTACTAGCATTTCATCAAGCTTGGACCTACCTCGCAAATAATCTACAAGTATATTGGTATCAAGGAGATACTTCATGCAAGTTACCAACTCACATCTCTTTTCTTTGAAAATCGCATTTTATGAACTTCAGGAAAGTCAGGAATTGAACCAAAATGCTTATCAATAGCTTCCTTAAAATCCTTAATGTTTTTTCGTTTAGTATCTCTACCAGGACCCAAAAGTCTAGCTACAGTAATCCCTGCTTTTTTTATTTCAAAGGTTTTCTTGGCGTTATAAACCTCTTCCAAAATCGTGAAAAAATTATTCCTGGCATCGCTGGCGTTAATCGGTGTTAGGTTACTCATGATTTCATTGTACAAGATTGTACATAGTTGCCAACACGCCAAGATTCATTCTTTTAATTTCAACTCGGCTTCTACAGAGTGAGCTCTGAATTTATAAACTCATCCAGATCCCCATCTAAAACCGAGTCGGGGTCACTTGATTCCACCTCGGTGCGGAGGTCTTTTACCATTTTATAAGGATGCAAAACATACGAGCGGATTTGGGTTCCCCAAGTGGCCGGGGTGTATTCTCCTTGAAGCTCGCGCTTTTCTTTTTGTACGCGCGCCTCCTCCGCGGCCCAGAGTTTGGCACGCAAAAGCTCGAGCGCGTATTTGCGGTTTTGCTCCTGATAGCGCTCAGTGCGGGCACTAACCACAATCCCCGTCGGTTTGTGCGTCAGGCGGACCGCCGTTGAAACTTTATTAACATTTTGGCCACCATGCCCACCCGCCCGGCTAAATTGCCATTCCAAATCATCCACTTTTAGCTCAATGTCCGGGGTGTCGGCCTCGGTAAGCTCGGGCATCACTTCAACTAACGTAAACGAGGTCTGTCTCAGTTTGTCCGCATTAAATGGCGACTGCCGCACGAGTCTATGAGTCCCCGCCTCTCTTTTCAGGTAGCCGTAAGCATAAGTTCCCTGAACCTTAAACGTCGCGGTCTTAAGGCCCGCTTCTTCGCCGGGAGTCTCATCAATGACTTCCACCTTCCAGTTTCTGCGCTCGGCGTAGCGCAAATACATCCGGAGAATCATGCTTGTCCAGTCCATCGCCTCAGTCCCGCCCTGGCCTGCATGAATTGTAACTATCGCGTTTTTTTTGTCATATTTGCCGGATAAATACGCGGTCATCTCTAGCTTGACAAGGCGTGCCTCCGCTTTTTTAAGCTCCTCAGCGAGTCCTTCCTCAACTTCCCCTTCCTCCGATAATTCATCCAAGGTGTTAATTTCATCTCTCAAACTGTCTATTTCTTCGATTTCTGATTGCAAATCCCCCAGCTCCTGCATTATGGCTCTAGCTTCATCAGGCGTGTCCCACAGCCCGGGCTTTGCGCTTTCAAGCTCCAAAACCCGCAGGCGTTCGCGTTTCTTTGCGAGATCCACACTTTCTTCAAATTTCTCAAAGCGTCTGTGTAATTCGTCCATAAAAATTATAAATTTATATATCGAATCTATGATTCGCTATGAGGCTAGTATATCATTCTCGCGGGCAAAGGAGCTCCCGAAGATATTTTTTTTCTTCTTCACTAAACTCACCCTCTGCTTTGGATTCCGGAATAGTATCGGTTATTCCCAAAACATCAACAAGCCGGCTGCGGGAAGCATCCAGCGCATTTGATATGGGCTTTGGAGCGTCCTTCCAGCCCAAAAGCTCGGTAAACATGGTTCGCCCACCAACTAACAGGATGGCTTCAATGAGTAGCGCCAGGAAAAAACCAAGGCCGACACCGGGCAAAATGCCTTTAATTGTCCAATGGTTATACCTGTGCTGAAGCATCCCAAAAGTAAGAATCAACAGAAAGAGGCATAAAACTATAGCGCCGGCTTGCAAGTAGTTCGGAGAAAAAACCAAGCCGCCGGGAAGATTAAAGCTGCCAATTGTTTGAAAAAGCTTATTTGGAACTTCCTGGAGCTCGCTAGTGTCTACGTTCATCCTGCCTATATTGTAGCACTACAGCGAGGATGCCTCTGTCTCCATGGAGTCAATGTCTGCCTCAAAGTCCCCGGTTACTGTTGCCTCCAGCTCCGCTTCCAAAGTTCCAACATCGGTGGAGTCGGAAATAGGGCTTGGAGAGAGCAAAGAGTCTTCTGCCGCACTTGGAGCCGGTGAAGGATACACAGCCCCATTTTGCATTGTAACTACAACTACTAATACAACAATTGCAGCAATGGCCGCCAAAATTAATAAAACATGCGCAAACCCACGATTATTCTTCATCTTCCTCCTCGCTTTCACTAGCTTTTAAGTTTCTTAAAGCCTTAACAACTTCTTCGCGGGCAGTTTTAACAAGTGCATGAACTTCCCTTAAATCTCCATGAAACTCGCTTAAGACCTCGCTTACATTCTCGCCCAAAGTCTCCTCGTCGGTTATTGCAATATCATAGGTTTTCCCGGCTTGAGTGTTGACAGCCTCTTGAGCACTGGCAATTGCCGCTTCGGCCGCGGACGTGTCCGTATCCGGCAATCTCACCTCGATTTTTGCCAAAATACCGCTAAGCCTTTCTAAAACATTATTCCAGTGCTCAACCCACTTATTATTGACATTAACAATCCTCTCAGCTAGGTTTTCAATTATTTTCTGCTTGCGCTCATCCCGAATCTCTGAGAGTTTTTCTCGGAGCTCCTCACGATTTTGCCTTATTTCATCTAAAGCTTGCTGGCGGTTTGCGCGAAACTCTTCAATAGCACCCCTGTATCTCTGAACACTGCTTGGAGTTACCGTATTAGCTAACAAAACTAGAGAAGCAATAAGTGAAAACATCACGCTTTAGTTTATAAAAAATACCTTCAGAAAGTCAATACTTAATTAGTAGAAGTCGGTGTTGGAGAGGGAGTTGCCGAGGCTTTTGGCGATGCAGTCGAGGTTGAGGTTGCCTTTGGAGTGGCCGTAGCCGTGCCGCCTTTTCTGGGGCCTGTCGTGATGCTCACATCAAAATCTCCCGAGATTGTTGCGCGCCTCGTTCTTACTTTTTCATACAATTCTTCGAGTTTTTCAGTAATTTCATCGGCCAGCTCCGGACTAAGCTCACGGGAATAAGTTGCCACCGTCTCTGTTGCATCCTGCTTGTCGGCATTGCCCGCTTCAATATTTTCAAATCCCAGTTTCTCAAGCTCTTTTTGCAAAAAACTTGCTTCCCCTGGAACTCCGGTGCCATTCAAAACCTCTACTTTTACTTTTTCCTTCGCTACCGGCGAGGCTGAGGGAGCTGGCTCAGAAGTTGGCGTCTCAGTAGTAGGACTGGGGAAGGTGGAAAGTCCGCCAACTGGTGTGGGTGATGGAGAAGCTCCTCCTGAATTATTGCCAAGTATAAGCCAGCCACCAACAACCACAATTAGAATTACACCGACTACCGCAATGATAATTTTTATATTAGAACCGCGGCCGGAAGGCTCTTTTGGCTGAGGAAATGAAACCTCCGGAGAGACTGGCATGGGACGTGGTTGTGTTTCTTCCATACTCACCGGTATATAATCATAATTAGCCGACAAAGTCAATACTTCCGCTCACCCAACCAATGTTTCTTCAATGCATTAAAGTGGCCATTTATGATGCTCCTTCTCACCTCCCGCATTAAGTCATTAATGAAATAAACATTATGAATGGTGGTTAAACGGACTCCCAATGGCTCACCGCTAACCAGAAGATGATGAATATAAGCAGACGAATAGTTATTACAAGTATGACAATTGCAAGTCTTACTTATCGGCTTCTTAACATCCTTAAATTTAGATTTATTAATATCAATCCTAAATTTATTAAGGCTCAATCCTCCATCTTCAGGGTATGTAAACAGCAAGCCAGTGCGGGCCATGCGTGTTATGCCGGTGTTATCAAAAGTGTCCATCCCGCGCTCAACAGCGACGAAAATTCCCTCCGGGCCCCCGCCAAGGCCTAGTGCATGAACAGGTTTGTCATCCGGTAAAAATTCAGATACTGTGTCCATACCTTTGGCAGTAAAGTTGGGATCTGCGCCAATTGTTTCATCACCAAAAGCGATGCCATCAAAGCCGGCAGTCAAAATATAATCAAGAAAATTTTTTCTGATTTTTTTGTTTAGCCCGCCATGCAAAATCCCATAAAGAGCTTGATCTGATTTTAACTTTTTATGTTCTTTAAAGCTCCTTTCTTCCCAGTCAAAAGTTCGTCTTAAAGCCTCTTTATTTTTCCTGTCAGAGTTGGCTAATTTGATAGGCTGGTCGAATGCCATAATAATATCCGCTCCCAAAATTTTCTGTATCTGCATTGATTTTTCGGGAGTAATTTCATGTATCGAGCCATCAATATGGGAGCGAAATTTTGCTCCCTTGTCTGTAATTTTTACACTCTGCCCAACCTCTTCTCCTTTGGTCCACAAGTAAGAAACCTGATAGCCACCGCTATCGGTAATCATTGGCCCGTCCCACTTCATGAAGTTTCTCAAGTCACCAAACTTTTTAATAACATCAACTCCGGGGCGAAGATAAAGATGATATGTGTTTGCCAAAACAACCTGTGAACCGGCATTTTTTAAATCTGTCTCATCAAGCCCTTTGACTGAAGCCTTAGTCCCCACTACCGAAAAAGCAGGCGTTTCAATGTCTCCGTGAGGAGTATGAATTATTGCCGCTCTGGCCTTTGTTTTATTGTCTTTTTTTATTAACTCAAAAGAAAATTTCTGCACTGAAGTATTTTACTTCTTCTCCCACAAAAACTCACCTTTGGCCGAGCCGGGAAGAATTGTAACATTATCGCCGGATTTAATCTCCCCCGAGAGCATGGCTTTGCCAAGTAAGTCTCCAATGGATAATTCAATAATTCTCCGCATTGGCCGTGCGCCAAATTCCGGTTCATAGCCATCTTCAGCAAGCTTTTTAACAGCCTCTTTACTGAAAGAAAGCATAATATTTTTCTTTTCCAAGTTTCTTGCCAGATCCGAAAGCAGAATCTGGGCCACTTTAGTCAAGTGAAGAGTGGTCAAGGGCTCGTAAACCACGACACCGTCAAAGCGGTTTACAAGCTCAGGCGAGAAAATATTATTTTTCAAAATATTATCTACCACCTTCTCCTGAAGATTGGTCTCGTCTTTAGTGACCAACTCTCTTATGTACTCGGCTCCGGCGTTACTTGTCGCTATCACAAACAAATTGCTACAGCTGACTTTTTTATCAAACGCATCCGTAATCACGCCTTCGTCCAATATTGCCAAAAAAAGATTGAAAACTTCGGCAGGAGCTTTCTCAATTTCGTCCAAAAGAAGCAAACTCGCCGGTTCGTTTTTAATAACAGTAGTCAAAGCACCCGGCTGATTTAGTGCGGCTGAGCCAATCAGCCGCTCGAGTCCTTCACGGCCCACATATTCGGCCATGTCAAAACGAATAATTTTATCTTCACTACCAAAATATACTTTTGCTAAAACCTTGGCAGTCTCGGTCTTCCCAACCCCGGTCGGCCCTAAAAATAAAAATGATCCTATGGGGCGTTTGGAACTGGTGACTCCCAGAGATTTACTTCTTAATATCTTCGCAATCAAATTAACCGCTTCATCCTGGTTTACAAGCCGCTCATGAATGATTTCTTCCAGGTTAGCCAAGCGGGTGTTTTCATCATGGCTTAAGTTAGCAAAAGAAATTCCGGTTTTCTCGGCCAATACTTTGTTTACATCCTCGACTGTAATTATGTCGTCCGCTCTCGTTTGATCATTGTAAAAAACCACCGCATCCAATAGCTCCAATGCTTTTTCGGGAAATGGAGTATCAGTAATGTATTGCGCTGACCCTTCCAGTATTTTTGTCAAACCGGGGACGGTTATCACAATATTTTTCTTCTTCTCCCAGTCGTTTGCGGCTTCCAGAATTATCTCACGGGCTTCCTCAAGGCTTGGCTCGTCAACGTCAACCGTCTCGAAAAACTTTCTGAGCCTTGAAGCCCGTGCCAGATATTTCTCGTAATCATCATTGGTTGAGATAGCAATAATCTTAAGCTTTCCTTTTTCAAGATGTGTTTCAAAAATATCAGTCAGATCAAGCCCTTCAAGACTTAAGGTGGTAAGCCTCTGGAGGTCCCGTAGCACCAAAATAATATTTCCCGCGGCAGCCGCTTCTTCCAAAATATCGGCCATTTTTTGCTTCTTGCGGTTTTTGTCCAAGGTGCCGGAAAAAACAAAGTTATAATCAAGCTCAAGAACCCGCCTGTAAGAAAGCTCGGCCCCGAATTCGCCGGTCACGGCACGCCGGGCAAACTCGTAAACTACGGTTTTCTTGCCAACGCCGGGTTCCCCTGTCAATATTACAGACTTGCCGCCAGTCAAGGCCCGCTCCATCCTTGAAACCACATCCCCACGACCGATTAAATGATGAGTAAAGTCGGTCCGGGCGCCCATGTCTGTTGAGTACTGCTTAAGTTGCGGTGTGTAGCCAAACAATAGTTCGCGGCCAATACCAGGAGAGCCCCAGCCAGAGGCTGGTCCGCCTTTGGCGGAAAAACCTGACTCCAACCTTTTATCGAACCATCTGGCAGCCATTACGATATCTTCTTTGGTTAGTCCTTCTTCTCTCAAAGCAGTTTCGCTCCAGGTTTCGCCTTTAATGAGAAGATCCACAATTTCACTTACTGACGCAGGTAATACCTCTTTATTAATCTGAACCGGCTTGGCTTTTGCAATTAAATTCTTGGAAGAGGCAGACAAGTGTGCAGCCAAAAAGACTCCGGGTTCGCTTCCAAAAAATGCCGAAATAGGGGTTCTGCTTTGCATTTTTCTCCACAATTCCTGGGCAACAACCTTAGGACTCCTCCGGGCGCGCTCATAAACCCCGAGCGAAAGAACTGGCAAAATTATCCAAATAAGAAATCCGGCCGCGCCAAAGATAAAAAAGAAAAATAAGGTTAACATCCCTGTGATAAATAAAATTATCCTCACTACCGCCCCGATTCCTCTGGAAACCAGGTTAAAACTCAAGGACTCAAGCTCATACATCAAATCAAAGCCGGGCTTTTTTTCGCTTATCACTAGCCTTTTCCAGGGAGCAAAGAGGGAGGTTAAAAGGACGGTCAGGGAAAAGTAGTGAATTATACTTCTGAGGGCATAAACATAGCGGTTCGCATAAAAATTAAGCCCTTCGGTGTAGTGCCAAGCAAGAAAGCCCATACTTCATATTAGCATGGCTAGCCTTCGGATATTAATTTAAGTAGTTTCACGAAATCTCCATGATGGTTTCCTATAAACCAGAAGACATATGCCGCGGTGCCGGGGAGAATTACAATATTTTCAATCCATTTGCCGGTTGTGATCCTAAGAGCCGAAATTGGCGGGAAACCGAAGCGCCACCTAAACGGGAACAATAAAGGCAGACCTTCTTTAGTAACGGCGTCGCCTAACAAATGGCTCACATAGCCAATCATCATAGCCGCATAAATAATATTAATCTCCACATAAACCGGGTTCAGGATTCTGGGCAGGACAAAACCCAGACCATGGTAAACCAAGAAAACTCCCAAAAGAGAGTGGGTTAAATTTCGGTGCCCCAAAAAAAGCGGCAGAAAAAGTTTGCCGATAAAATCTCTCCCCGGCAGGAAATCCCACAATCTGTTTGTGGACTGATCAATATCGGGAAGAGTTGCCCCGATAATGTTTCCAACTATGGCGGCAGTGGCGGTTGCAACGTTCAAGTGCTCCGGCGGGCTAACCGCGGCAACTGTCACAAGAGACGCAAAGGCAATAGCATCGTGGGTTCGACCTGTCATATACAATATCTATTCCTGTTATATATCATACGACATTTTTCCTCAGGATTTGTGCGATAGGCTTGAAATATTAGCTTTTTCAATGGGTCACGAATTTCAAAAACCTTTTCCAAAAAATGCTCGGCAACTTGCTCTCCGGAAATTGCAAGCCCGTCGCCTACTAAAATCTGGTTTTTATAAATATCAGTTTCCCAATCAATTGCTCGAGTCTCAAAATTTAGCAATTTATAATAGGTGTCAAATTCCGTGTCTTCATAATAACCTTTAATAATTTTCGTCTTGGCAAATTCCTGATACTGACGAGCCGGAATTCGCATATAAAACGCCAAAAGAATATGAGGAGGTTTAATACGACTATTGTCAATCACAAAGTGTTCACGAGAAGCCGAAATCTCGTCAGCCAACTGCCTATATCCATAATTCCAAACTGACGCTCTTTCGCTTGCAAACAAAACAAAATAGCCGCGCCAAAAACCGATAAGTGACAGCATGGTAAGTAAAACAATCGAGACGAAGGCAATTTCATTGCCATATTTCCCGACTAAATTATCAACTCCCAAGGCTATAACGATACTAAAGGGTATCAATAAGTTTAGTGCCCGCAGTGTTGAAAACGGATCCCGACTCAAAGCCGCGGGTGCCGCAAAAATGACCATCATCGCGAATACAAAAAGAGCTTTCTGGTGGGGCAATTTCTTTGCCAAGACATAAAAGCCGATAAATAACGGCAGCATGACCCACAGGTTAAGTGCGCCCATCTCCGGGATACTTCTCTGTGGGTCCGGGTCTCCCAGTAAAAACAAATTAGCCGGAGAAAAATACGAAAGTATTTGCGAGCCAAACTCTCTTGCAAAGGCAAGTAAAGACGCCAGCTCTCTAGGCAAAAACACAATCTTGTCAGCTTGAGAGGCAATTGCATCACCATAAAAAAGCCCAACTGCACGGACACGAAACGCGGGAGTCGCCGAAACTATTATTTGTGGCAGAACGCTTACGAGAAAAGCCAAAAAGATTGTGATTGCATTTTTTAAATTATACTTTTTACTTCTGAACAAGGAATAATGCACAGGGATAAGTAAAAGCGGAATTAATCTCAAAGACTGGTATGAATAAGCGGATAGCCCTAAAAAAAACGCGGAAGTAATCAAATATTTAAGCCGTGGAAAAAGCATTAAATAAACCGCAACACTTAATAGTAAAAGCCCCAAATTTGCTTCAAACGCGGCCCGCGAGAAAAAAATACTCCATGGCGAAATTGCAAAAATTAATGTTGATACGAGTGGTGCATACTTACTTTTATACTTAATAATTTTATCGACTATTAAATAAATAACTACTATTGTTAATGTGCCGGCAGCGGCGGAAAGCACGCGAATGGAAAATGAAGATAAGCCCAAAAGTGCGACCAATGGCGCAGCTAAATAAACATACAAAGGAGAAGAAAAAGCGCTAAATGAGCGTAGAAAAACAGGGAATAGTTGTTTATATTCGTCCCGTCCGGTCTGGGCAATTGTGAAGGCGTTATAACCAAGCGCGGCCTCATCCACATAGACCCCTGCGGGCACCTCCCCGAGGCGGTAAAAGCGCAAATAAGCGCCGATTGCGACAACCAATAGTAATAAAAAATACCTGTTAATAAATTTCATATGAAATTATTTGCAGCATTGTTAATAGATAAAAAAAGATAAACAGTGCATAGATGTATATTTTGAATTTATATTTTTTTAGTACTTTAATAGACTGAACAAGCCCTAAATAAATTGTTGATACGAAGAAAGGAAACAAACTAGAGTTAACCGATGAGTTTGTATTCAGAGAATTAATTAATAACGGAATAACAAAAAGAACGAGAATTACTTTCTTGTTTTTGATAGCCTGATATAGGCCAAGTAAAAATACGGGCAGCAAAATATAAGGAATCTTTTCAAACTCGTCTACGCCAATTCGCTCTCTTGGGTGGCCGGCAAAGAAATAGATATTCGGGTCCAGTTGCTTGACAACACCATTTAAAACTTTACGAGCGACTAATACCTCCGGCTTTGCGTCCAGATAATAACCGATTTGAAGCAAGTTGGTTGGATATATAGAGAGCCGCTCGTCACGAACTCTAATTTCGTCATTAGTAATTGTAAAGTCTCTTAACTCAAACCCGAAGAGCCCTAAAACAATCAATACTGTAAATGAAGCAAGCGCAAGATAGCTCGACAATTTTGAGTTTTTTGATAAATAAAAAATAAAAGCAACCGCGGCAGTTGCACAGATAACAAAATAAACTAAAGATTCCTGAGAAATTTTATAAACCCAAATGTTGCCGAATATTGAAAGCAAAATTAAGAAAACGTTCACACTATAAGTATATCGCAGTTGCTAAATTTTGTGATACAATCGGCCCATGGTGAGCAACAAAACCGACTGGATAGAGAAAGAAATTGCCAAACTCAAAAGCGCTGGCCTTTATAACGAAGCTCCAACTCTCAAAAGCCCGGTTTCCGCTCACGTCAAACTAAACGGCAAGCCACTTGTTAACTTCGCTTCGAATAATTACCTTGGGCTTGCAAGCGACAAGAGAATTATAAATGCTGCGTGTGCCGCCATGAAAAAGTATGGAGTGGGCCCTGCGGCTGTCCGAAGCATTGCAGGAACAAGTGTTCTTCACAAAAAACTGGAGAAAGAGTTGGCCAAGTTTAAAAAAGCCGAAAAGGTACTCACTTTCCAGTCAGGCTTTGCTGCAAACCTTGCAACCATCCCTGCACTTGTTGGCGAAGAAGATGTAATCTTCTCGGATGAGCTTAATCATGCAAGCATAATTGACGGCTGCAGGCTAAGTAAGGCAAAGGTTGTTCGATACCAACACAACAATGCGAGGGATCTTGAAAAACAAATAAAAGCGGAGAAGGGATACCGACGAGCACTGAGTATCACAGACGGGGTCTTTAGCATGGACGGCGATATTGCTGACTTGCCGGGGTTGGTTAAAATCGCCGATAAACACAAAATACTTTTGATGGTCGATGACGCTCACGGCGAAGGAGTGCTTGGAAAGGGTGGCCGTGGCATCGTTGATCATTTTGACCTCCACGGAAAAGTAGACATTGAAGTAGGCACCATGAGTAAAGCATTCGGAGTTGTTGGCGGACTAGTTGCCGGCAAAAAGGTGATTATTGAGTGGTTATCCCAGCGTGCCAGACCGTTTTTGTTCTCAAGCGCAATGACTATTCCTGATGTGGCAGCATGCTTGGAAGCTGTCAAAATTCTGACTAAGTCTGATAATCGGGTCAAAAAATTGTGGGAAAATGCGGGATACCTAAAAGACCAGCTCTCAATTCTTGGCTTTGACTTGGGTAAAAGTGAGACGCCCATAGTACCTGTTATTATCGGCGAGGAAAAGACCACCCGCGAATTTGCGCGCCGCCTCCGCGAGCATGCCATTTTTGCAATGCCCATAACTTACCCCACTGTCGCCTTGGGCAGAGCCCGCATTAGGCTTATGAACTCGGCTATACATTCAAAAGAAGATCTTGACCATACCGCTGAGGCCTTCGCTCACGTTGGCAAAGAACTAAAAATTATACAGTGACAAAAACCATATTAATAACCGGTGCCAACGGCGAAATCGGCCACGGACTTATTAAAAAACTCGCAGAAGACTCTCAAAATAAAATAGTTGCACTCGATATAAATTCTCTGGATCCTGACCTATCGAAACTAACTCTTCAGTTTGTCAAAGCAGATATTTTGGATAACAGACTATTGGACGAACTCTTTAAAAAATACCACTTTGACACAATATTTCATTTAGCGGCACTTTTGTCTACGAGCTCCGAGCGAGACCCGGTTAAGGCACACCATGTAAATACCGACGGGGCAATAAATATTTTAGCTATTGCAGAAAAATTCGCCCGGGCCAACACAAAAAAGGTGAAATTTATTTTTCCAAGTTCAATTGCCATCTATGGCCTTCCCAACTTAGAAGTCAAAAAAAGAGTAGGTAAAATAAAAGAAGAGCAATACAATCTGCCCGCAACCATGTATGGCTGCAACAAACTTTACATCGAGCTTTTGGGCAATTACTATGCAAGATACTATGAAAAACACAAAAAGTCGGAACAGTATCTCGACTTTAGGGCGATTCGTTTTCCCGGAATAATCAGTGCGGATACTCTCCCAACGGGTGGCACAAGTGACTTTGGGCCGGAAATGCTCCACGCGGCAGCGCAAAACAAACCATATGCCTGCTTCGTCCGCGCGGACTCTAAAATCCCGTTTATGGTCATGCCTGATGCTGTTAAGGTTTTGCTCAAACTGGCCAAGGCTCCCAGCAGCTCGGTTAAACATCATGTTTATAATGTCGGAAGCTTCAGTATTTCTGCAGGAGAAATTGCCAAATATGCTCACGAAATTAACAAAATCAAAATCACATATAAACCTCACCAAAAAAGGCAGGCAATAGTAGATAGCTGGCCAGAGGACGTTGATGACTCTGAAGCGAGAGCAGACTGGGGTTGGAAACCTTCATGCGATAAAACCAAAGCCTTTGAAGAATATTTAATTCCGGCAATCAAAGCACGGTACGGTTAAATATTTGTTTTATTTGGCGTGCGGCACGAGCATTAGAACCGCAATCATAATTGCCACCCCCAAGACCAGAGGAAACAGCGACTTTACCCTGCTAGTATATCCATGGCTTATGCGCGGCAAAAAGTCGATTGTACCCAAATATAAAAATATCCCAGCGGAGACCGCCATCATCCCACCTACAAAAGAGTTGCTCTCTGCCACGAAAAAAGTTAAAAACGCCCCAACTATAGTAAAAGAGGCAGAAATAACATTTATCAAAAGAATTTTGCGGCGTTTCCATCCTGCCGAAAGGAGTATCCCAAAGTCTCCAATTTCATGAGGAACCTCGTGTAAGAACGTAGAGAAGGCAGTTGCTAAACCTAGACCGGGGTTTACAAAAAAACTTACGGCAATTGCAATCCCGTCAATAAAGTTATGAATTGTATCCCCCATAACCACTAGGGCAACCGAGCTTTCCTGTACCCTACCATGGTGGTGATGCCTCTCGTGGTGGTGGATGCTTACTAAAAAGTGCTCAAGCAAGTATGCCCCAAAAAAGGAAAACAACACAATTACGAGAGCTGATTCTCCAATGAGTTCAAAAGCTTCCGGGATTAAGGCCAGAAGGGCAACAGTCACCAAGACTCCGGCGGCAAAGGGAATTGAATGACGCTCCAAGGTACTTGAGAGTTTTCTGTCATATAAAAATACCACTCCACCCAAAAGCGCCACTATGCTTCCCAGAAGTGCCAGCAAAAAAAGCTGCAAGACTTCGCTCATACGAAAAATTATATGCAACTTAGTTGCAGATTGCAAGATTCGGTATAATTAAAATAATGTACTTTACCGATCGGGCTGATGCCGGCAGAAAACTCTCGCGCAAGCTAAATAAAAAAATATACAAAAAGGCCACTGTTTTCGCTCTTCCCCGCGGAGGAGTGCCCGTTGGCTGTGAGGTTGCAAAACACTTAAAAGCGCCGCTTGATGTATTAGTAGTCAGAAAAATCGGTAGCCCAATGCAGCCGGAATACGGACTTGGAGCAATTTCGGAAAGTGGTGCGGTAGTTCTTGACCACGACAGAATGGCAACCGCGCAGATAACAGAAAAAGATATTAAAGAGATTGTTGCCATGGAAAGAAAAGAACTTGAAAGACGAGTCGGATTATACAGAAAAGGTAAAATTTTAAGCATAAAAAACAAAGATGTAATTTTGGTTGATGACGGGCTGGCAACCGGCGTAACTGCAAGGGCAGCCGCTCTGGCCGCCAAAAATCTAGGAGCTAAAAAAATAACTTTTGTGGCCCCGGTTTGTGCAAAACAAAGTATGGTGGAGCTTGCAAACTATGTGGACGAAATAATTTGTTTAGACGAACCTGAAAATCTGGGTTCAATCGGAGCTTATTATAATCACTTTGACCAAGTGAATGACGAGGAGGTTGTAAGTTTGCTTAGTCAAAGTACTCTCTAAACCACAACTCCAGTGTTAAAAGCGCCCAAAGTTTTGTTCCAAAGTCCTGAGACTCACTGTGGGTATTGATTAGCGTTTTGACATAATTTTCATCAAACAGATTTTTAGTTCTAGCATCGGGGGCTAAAAGAAAAGCCTTTGCATATTTTTTCAAGTCCCCCGCGAGCCACTTACCCAATGGAATTGTGAAGCCGAATTTTTTTCTATAAAGATTCTGCTCCGGCACCAGTCCTTCAAGAGATTTTTTGAGGATATATTTTGCTATGGAGAAACCTTTGACTTTGAGAGAGAAAGGAATCTGGCAAGTTAGCTCAACCATTTTGTGATCAATAAAAGGCGAGCGGCCTTCAAGCCCAAAAGCCATACTTGCCAAGTCAACTTTAGTGAGCAAGTCCTCCGGCAAAAATCCTGTGATATCGGCATAAAGCACGCGGTCGGGGAAGTCAACGTCTCCGGCTTCCGCAAGCCTCTCTTTAATAACTGAAGAAGAGTCTGAAAACTTAACCAGCGCTTTAAAACTGTCGGAATAAAGCTTCGCTTTGTCTGCCTCGCTAAAGAAATGAATATAACTTAAATATCTATCACTAATCGGGAGTTTAAGTTTCTTAAAAAATCTCTCACCCCTTGGGTAGCCTAGCGACTGCGAGACAAGCTGGCCCAACAGAGCAAGGGCCCGCCATGGCCCAAGCATAACATCCCTTTTAACCCTGAAATACCTGTCATAGCCTGCAAAAAGCTCATCCCCACCGTCACCATTTAAAGCAACAGTAACATGCTTCGAAGCAAGTTTACTTACCAAATAAGTAATAATGGCACTGTTGTCCGCATACGGCTCTTCATACTGTCGGACTACTTCCGGCAAGATTTCTGCTGACTCGGGAGTGACTTCCAGGGTTGTGTGGTCAGTCTTAAATAAGTTAACAATCCTTTGCGCGTGCGCTGTTTCATCGTGGCTTTTTTCCTTGAATCCGATAGTAAAAGTCTTGACAGGGTTCTTGCTCATACGAGACATCATTGCAACCACCGCACTTGAGTCCACTCCTCCCGATAAAAATGCTCCAACAGGAACATCTGCAATCATCCTGAGGCGCACCGATTCCTCAAGTGTCGAGAGAATTCTCTCTTTCCAGTCAGCTTCCGATAAATCAAGCTTTTCGGAAAAATCAGGCCGCCAGTATCGGCTCTTATATAATTCACCCGTTTTTAAATCCAATACTAAATAGTGGCCGGGCTCAAGTTTATAAATGCTCACAAACCCAGTTAGCGGCGCATGCAAGTAGCCATAAGTTAAATAATTATTAATTGCCGAATGGTCCGGAACCGCTGTAATTTCCGGCTGAGTCAAAATTGCTTTAAGCTCCGAGGCAAAGCAAAACAGGCGGCCATCAAAATAATATTTCAAGGGTTTTTTCCCAAGCCTGTCGCGAGCAAAAAAAATCTTCTTAGCTTTCGTGTCATAAATAGCAAAGGCAAACATCCCTCGCAAGTGACCCAAACATTTCTCTTTGTATTTGTCATAGAGGGCCAAGATTACCTCGGTATCAGTATTTGAAACAAATTTATAACCCAGCTTTATTAATTTCTTTCGCTCCTGTCGAAAGTTATAAATCTCACCGTTATATGTAATCCAATAGCGACCCATGTAGTTCATGGGCATATGGCCCTTAGTGGATAAATCAATGATTGCAAGGCGCCTATTGCCCAAGCCGACCTTGCGGTCTTTGGAGATATATATGCCTTCATCATCCGGCCCACGATGGGCAATTTTTCTGGTCATTAAAAGGATGTCTTTTTCGCGGACCTCTCCGCCATTTAAAAAAACCTTGCCGGCAATGCCACACATTGAGGAAAGTATACTGCTAACGCCTGGTCCTTTTCCAAACTGAAATTATTTTGTAAACTCCACGGCTGTCGCGGTTGTAGTAAACCCCAATTTCATATCCCGGAAATTTCTTTATTGCATTAAACCCTCCGATATTACTTTTTTCCGAAGCACCAGTATTGTAAACATCCAAAACTAAAGCCTCTGACAATCCCAACGCCCGCATTTTCATGAGAGCTTTATTGGTGAAGATGTTGTCATAATTTACCACAATTTAGTTACCAGACTCAGAAGCCTTCAAAGCCATGGCTGCGTAATATGCAATGTCCAGTTGATCTTCAGCACTTCGCTCACCAAACAAATTTCGGAAATCGTCATCGGTATAAATTTGTCGAGCATAGTCAGACAACTCACCAAAAATCTCGACATTCCGTTCGCATTGCCCATATGCAGCGGCGACCACCTTCACGCTGGGATAAAATACTTGATGCCCGGTTTTATCCAGCTCAATAACTTGCCCGCTTATAATGTCCAGCTCAAGCTCTGAAACGTCTGCAGCTTCCATCAAACCGGCTCTAAATGAAGACATCTTATCATAGATTTCTTTACCTCCCCTGTCTCTATTTATCAATTCCATAGATAAAAACTGTTATTAGAATATTCTAATATGCAAAGTTTATTAAGGCAACTGGGGATAATGGCACCGTTTGAAGTGCTATACAAATAGGGTACCACACATTATTTGGGTGTTACTGCCAGTAAATATGCACTAGCAGAAATTATTTTACTCTGTGAAATAGAAAACATTAGATCTTGATAATCAAATAACTTTTCTGATGCATCTTCCGGATCCACAAGCCTAACTTTTTTATCTTCTCTTCCAGATAGAACCACGTCATGGCTATCGAAAGGATCACCTTGTTTATTAACCAAGGAGGCATAATTTAATCTTATAGATAGAGGAATTCCATTATTTAAATATTCTTTAATAATTTCAAAACTTGGTTTCTTGATAATATACCTAACCCCTTCTTTAACGCCGTCGATCGTAGATTTGAGCATTAAATCGTAATATTTGTCGCGCTGCGAGTCGCTCAATTGTCTTTCCAATTTTCTTAGTAACTCATCTTCCGATAAATCGGCATCTTTTGGATCAGTTAGATATAAATTATAAGCATATAAGTCAACACCAAAGCCTCTACTATTCGCAAACCTTCCAATTTCTGAAAGGAAAGATCCACCCTCTGGAGTAGCCTTCACAATGAAATCAAATATTTCATCATTAGACACTTCTAGACCGTAATAACTCAGAATCATTCTCAGACAAGTCACCGAACAAGCATTGGGATCTGATTGCTTAAGAGGCTTTATTGGTATCAAAATTTTATTCACAGGCTAAAATTTTACCCTCTTTGTGGATAATGACAAAATTTGTATTTTTTTCCACTTCCGCACCAGCAGGGGTCATTGCGGCCGAGTTTTTTATTGGCAAATGCCGGTTCGCCGGTCTTCGCAGCCAAGTCGGCGGGCTCCTCAACCAAGCCGGTTGCGTCACTTGTATCCACATTTGTTCTGGCTTGTGCCAGTGGAATTCCTGTCCCCTGAGACACCACCTGAACTCTGAACACTCTTCTTGCCAGTTCGGTATCGATTTTTGCCAGTAAGTCCTCGAACATTGTAAATGCCTCGTTTTTAAACTCAATCAAGGGGTCGCGCTGGCCATAGGCCCGAAGCATAACCCCCTCACGGAGGCCGTCAATATGGTCAATATAATCGATCCACAAGTGGTCTATGGTAGTTAAATATGCATGGCGCTCGATACTTCGCATGAGCTCCGCTCCGACTTGTTTTTCCCGGGACTTATGAGTCTCCTCCACAATTTTCCCCAACGCTTCACGGACTCTCTCTTTGTCTTTGATTTTTGATATTTGAGTTTTAATTCTCTCCCGTGAGGCGTCATCGAAGGGAACTAGCAATGAGAGCTCCACCGCGAGCTTTTCATAATCGGCCGCCGGCTCATTCTCGGGCCAGGCAAAATCGACCACGTTATTCACTTCGCGATTTAGCTTCTCAAGAATTTCTTCATGAACGTCTTTGCTCTCCAAAATTCGCCTTCTTAACTTATAAACTATATCGCGCTGTTGGTTGGCCACATCGTCATACTCCACCAAGCGCTTTCTTTGATCAAAATGAAAGCCCTCAACTTTGACTTGCGACTGCTCAATAACCTTCGAAACCAAGGCATTTTCTATGGGTTGATCCTCCGGAAGCTTTAAGCGGTCCATGACACCCGAAATCTGCTCGCCACCGAAAATCCGCATCAAATCATCCTCAAGAGACAAATAAAAACGGCTCTCACCGGGATCTCCTTGACGGCCTGCCCGCCCGCGTAACTGATTGTCTACGCGGCGGGCCTCGTGCCGCTCAGTACCAATCACGTACAGCCCACCCGCTGCAACCACCTTTTCATGGTCCGCTTTCCAGTTTTTATTCTCGGGAACCTTCTGGCCTCCAAGAACAATGTCGACTCCGCGCCCGGCCATGTTTGTAGCAACGGTTACTCCCTTATATTTTCCGGCATCGGCTATAATCATAGCCTCCCGTTCGTGATTTTTAGCATTCAAAATGTTGTGCAGAATTTTCTTTCTTTTAAGAAGCTCACTGATAATTTCGTTTTTCTCAACTGAAGTCGTCCCAACCAAAACCGGCTGGCCTTTTTTGTACCTTTCGACAATCTCCGCTGCCAAGGCTGTGTACTTCCCCCGGACAGTTTTATAAACCAAGTCTGACCTGTCCTTTCTTACCGCGGGCTTGTGCGTTGGCACCACAATTACGTCAAGGTTGTAAATTTTCCTGAACTCGTCTGCTTCAGTCGCGGCGGTTCCAGTCATACCCGAGAGGTGCTCGTACATTCTGAAGTAATTCTGAAACGAAATTGTGGCCAAGGTTTTGCTTTCCTGCTGAATAGGAACGTCTTCTTTTGCCTCAACTGCTTGGTGAAGGCCATCACTCCAGCGCCGCCCCGGCATTAAGCGACCGGTAAACTCGTCAACTATAATAACAGCCCCATCTTTAACAATATATTCACGATCTTTTAAATAATGGGCGCGTGCTCTGAGGGCATTTTCAATATGGTGAATTGTGTCAAAATCTTTTTCGTATAAATTAGTGACCCCTAAGATTTTTTCAACTTTAGTAATGCCGTGCTCGGTTAAAGTTGCGCTTTTGGCCTTCTCGTCAATTGTGTAGTCAGTGTCGGCATTAAGGTTCCCCACAAGCCGGGAAAATTTGTAGTATTTATCTGTCGGGTCTGTGTCTGGAGCTGAAATAATGAGTGGGGTTCGGGCTTCATCAACTAAAACCTGGTCTACCTCATCAACGATGGCAAAATAGTGACCTCGCTGGACCATCCTTGAGATTTCCGGCACCATGTTATCGCGCAAATAATCAAAGCCGAACTCGTTATTGGTGCCATAGGTAATGTCAGCAGCATAAGCCTCCTTGCGCTCTACAGGTTTCAGGTGACTAAGCCGCTCGTCGCCATGAGAAGTGTCTTCATATTCTTTATCATAAAGATAGCTTTTTTGCTCCTGGGCAATTACACCGACTGAAAGGCCCAAAAACTCATAAATCGGTGCATTCCAACCGGCACCAATGCGTGCCAAGTAGTCGTTAACGGTCACCAAATGCACACCGCGACCGGTCAAGGCTCTTAAATAAAGAGGCGCGGCCGCGGATAAAGTTTTCCCTTCACCGGTTTTTTGCTCGGCGATTTTGCCTTCAAATAAAGCAATACCCGCAAGAAGCTGGACATCATATGGCCGCATGCCCACTGTTCGGCTTGCAGCCTCGCGAACAAGCGCAAATGCCTCGGGCAATAACTCTTCCAGTGTCTCCCCTTTTTGAAGTCTTTTTTTGAGCTCCTCGGTGGTTTTTGGAAAGTCTTTGTCCTTGAGTTTTTTAACCTTTTCTTCCTCTTTGTTAACCTTATCAACAATTTTATTGATTCGATTAACTTCCCGTTTATTTAAATCTATGATGTTACTGAAAATTTGAATCATGACCCTTCATTATACTGCATTCAGGCTAATTTGCATTGCCCGGATATATAATATAACTTGTGGCAGCAGAAAGACCTCTTTTTAAGCGTTGGGTTGAAAAAGGATCTGAAATCTCTCAAAAAATTGATAAGATTTCTCTCGTGGCAGGCGCCGGTTTCTATATAATTGGAGTGGCCGGCATAGCCGCGATATTAATAGGGGGAACAATAATTACATATCCCATTGCCGAAGTGACAAAGAAGTGGGCAAGGAAAGATTAAGTCTCTTCTCTCGATAATGAATCAATTTTCTCCAGGGCTGGCAAAAGAGCATCTCTCACCATGCATATTTCTACTCCATCTAATTTTCGCCAATCCTCAACTTCACCAAGAAGATCACTTTCAACACCCATAATTATTTTATTCCCGTGTCTATCTACTTGTATTTGCTCTTGATTATCTTTAAGTTCCTCTTCCGATAAATGCCTTATAACCAGATTTCCTTCTTCTATTTCAACCAACATATTGCTACGCACCGCCCTCTCGGCCACACCACCAACTAAATTTCCATTTTCTTCATTCGTTCTTTTGAGAATATCAAAAAATGCTTGAGTGTATCCCTTGTATTGTTCCGTCTCTTTGGTACTCGCTTCTGCCTCTGACATTTTTAGTTTGTACAAACAAACATAATATTTGCTTCGGGGTACAACCTGTCTACTCTATTAAACACCTTTTGTAGAACTTTCTCAAACTTTATCGCGTTGTCACGCTCCCGCGGCCCGTAGAGCCTGTTAAATATTGCGATCCCATCTGGAGAAAGAATATCTTTTACCTGTTTAATCAAGGTAACCGACTCGAATTTCTTTGGGAAACCTGCTCCTACATACGTATCAAAACATATGAGGTCGTATGTCGTATTTCGTATATTGTATATCGGGTCTTTCATTGCATCCTCGGCATCGGCAATAACGATGTTTACATTTTGTTTATCTAACTTCATGTATTTCTTTCCCAACCCCACAATCACGGGATCTATATCAACACCGGTTGTGTCGACTTCGGGCCAGTTTTTCCTGACCAATTTTGCAATTGACCCGCCCCCCAAGCCAACTATCAAACAGCCTTTTACTCTTTCACTCTTCCACTCTTTCACTCTATTTAATGTGCTTTTCCAAATAACTTCAGCAAGCCCACCGGACTGTGGAAGCCCGCCGCCACGGATATAGGTGCCATAAGTCAGGTCGCGAATGACAGTCAGCTCGCCGTTAATGTCCGAGTTTACAGTCTTTAGCACCACCCGCCCCTCCAGTAAGTTTGTTAGAGACATTTATTGATGTCCCTCTATTGAATTATTCTGATATTATATGCTCAAATGAGCCAGTTTGAAAGGGAAGGGCAAATCTACCTAGGCCGGGAAGTGGAACCAGATAGTGAGAAAAAAGAATATACAATAGAACCCTCATACGATGCAGCATGGTTTTTAGGAGTTCTTTCCACAGCAGGCTACACTAGAATTCAAGGCAAAAGATACGCCGTACGTCTTCAAACACAGGATAGTGAGCTAATTGAAAAATTCAGTGCTTTAGGAGAGCAGATCTTAGAGACAAAACCTATTCTTTATACAAACGAGTACTCTGATCCCAATAGAAAAATGAGCCAGACAGTTCAATTTTCTGGTAAAAAAGCCGTAACACAAACTGGAGATATGAGAAAAAGTATATGGCCAGCAACAATTGCTAGAAATCATTCTTGGATAATGGAAGATGATATATATTTATGGAAATTTATTGAAGGCATGTTTGATGCATCAGGACACATAGGAATAGCAGAGAGCTCCAAAGGAGTTAGGGGATACCTTAGAATTAATTGCCCAACTCAAGAAGGGCTTGTATTTATAAATTCCCTTCTCCAAAGACTTGAATTCAGAAACTCACAAGTTTATTTAAACCCTAAAGGTCGTGTTGGGTACATAAGAAACTATAGCCAAGAAGAGGTTGTAAATTTCTCTCTTAGCATAAATTCCTGTATAACACAAAAACAGGAAAGCCTAGAGATAATGAGAAAAAAAGGAGTTGAAATTGCAAGAAGGAAGGAAAAATCCGAAAGAATAGAAGAACCTTCAACAAACTTAGCGTGGACTTTGGGTGTTCTCTCAGCGGCAGGTCATGTAGACCCTAGTGGAGGGAGCATCGGAATAGTAAACAAACACGAAGAACTATTAAAAAAATTTTTGACGGTAGGTCAGGAGTTGTTCGGTACAACTGGATATCGTTTCAGACTTCAAGGAAAACACCCCGCGATAAAATTCAGTGATACCGCGAGTGCCAGAATTATAGGTGACCTACGTTTCACTAACTGGGTTGCTAGAGTAAAGGAAAAATACCCCTGGCTAATTGACAAAGAGTATATATGGGATTTCCTCAGAGGATTCTTTGATGCTAGAGGGTACGTTAGCGATTTCAACGAATCAGCAGCTTCAAATTTACTGCTTACTCATCCGGACAAAAAAGGATGTAATTTTTTGCAAGACATATTGTTCGGGTTAGATTTTTCAAATCCTATTGTTGTAAAGAATAAGACCTACAAACAGGGTGTTCGAGGTGTACTTCTCGCGAGAAACGAGGATATAAAAAAGTTTGCTCAAAGTTTACACTCATGTATACCTGAAAAAGAGGAACGATTAGAAAAATTCCGACATATAATTTATAAAGAAAGCGAAGATCACAAAAGGATTGTTGAGGCATATGATAAAGTCTTTGAGGTTAGGCGACTCACTGGTTTAGGTTTATACGAGATCTCAAAACTCCCAGAAATAGCTAGCTATGAAATCCCGATAGCTACTCTAAGAAAGTGGTTGTTTTACGATGCTAATCCCAGAAACACAAGGCGTAAAGGATTCAAATGGACAAACCCTATTGACATCAAAAAGCCTGACGATATATAAACACTAATCATGCCAGAGAGATCAAAAGGAAAAGAACATAAAGAAATAATACACATACCGGTGGAAGAACTTGCAAAGGATAACCCTCAAATCGAAACTCCCAACCCTACTAGCTATGACGACATGGTAACTTCTTTTGCTCCTGGTCTATTTGATTCTATTAAGGTGGCAAGAGTTGACTTTGTTGAACAAGGGCAAATGGTATCGCGTTGGGGGATAGTAGATGGCAACTCCAAAACCAAATTCGCATATGACCACGGAAAAGAACATGGAATTACCGAGTTGGAATGCTACGACGCTACACAAGAGTTATTGAGAAACCCAAGAATTGCGGACAGACCTGGTATTAAGAAAAATTCTCTTTCCATCAATGAATATCTAAGAGCAGTTATCCCACCCACAAGAGAACATCGTGATATTGCAGCCAGAAGAATTGCTGGTCATATTACTCAAGGGTGGGATGGCTTGGTAGGCCAAGATATCTCTCGAGAATTCACTGCTTCCGCGGCCTTAAGCTTACTAAATGACCCAAGAATCTCGACTTCCACAGAATTCTTACTGGCAAGATCAATTTCCAAACTGGACACGATTATATCGAACGAAACAGAAGAAAAAAGGCAAATTATTCAGCAAGCTCTCGTTGAAATGAACTATATTCTTCAAGAAAGCCAACTACGACCTGGTGCTGTCTATAAGGAAATATTTATTTTGGTAGCATCAAAAGACCCGATGATTGGCGGAGCAAAGCAGGCATTACATCAAATGCATGGAGTTCTGAACCTGCCAGCTTTCCAGTCTAAGCTTGATGAATTAGGTCAAAGAGATATCGCTACTCAGAAGATTACTCAAGATAAACTTGCAAATTTGGCCCTTGAAACTATGAGTCGATTAGAAAAGGGAAACCAGGATCCGTCGTTGATTCCCACGATACTCCTCGATCAAAATTTAACTTTGGAAGAAACATCTGAAGTCATCTCGAGTGAGCAGGTTGCCATAAGGTACGATGAAGTAAGACAAGCCAAACGCAGAAAAGATATAACACAGTCATACTCCGAACTAAAGGGCAGTGCCAGTATCTCCGATCTAGAATTAGAATTAATATCAAGGTTTTCTGAGATAAACTTAAAGAGGGAGCAGTTTAAAGACGTTGCAAAGGTTATCCACAAAACGTCCACGACAGTCAATAATGTTACTAATCTACTCCTACATATCGAATCTGAGCAAGATTCTTTAACTGAAAGAGGGGTAAAACAAACAACGCTGGATAAAGTTGGGGAGGTACTCTCGGATAATCTACAAAATCTAGCTGCTTCTCAATCTCATCATCAACTTAGGCTACGAGAAAATGAGCTAAACACGGCCTATCAAGAATCACTAGAAGCAATACAAAGAGATCGGGTTATAGTAAAAACCCAAGCGCAGATAGACTCCCTTATAAGACCAAGGTTAGCAAACTCATTCCGACCAGAAGTTACTGCTGCACTAGAAAAAAGAACATTTTTGTATCTCATGGCGCACACCGGGGAGGAAATAAATAATATAGTTCCCCAGTTAATCGATCTGGATATAGACCTTTTAGTACGAGTGGTTGACGGCTCAGTAACACTTCAACACGCCAAAAACTTACAGAATGGAAGAAACTCGGAATGGCCACTGCCAACAGAACTTCCCCGTAAGGAAATTCCTGCAGAAATTGCAGAAATACAAAATCTCAAACTTTCAGAAGCTTTAAATAACCTTATTGACGTAATGCAATTTATCGAGTTAAACCCAGATTACTTAACCGTGGAAAATAAAGAAAAGGGCTGGCAAACAATTGTTGCTTTGGTAAAAATTGTCCACGGCCACCCAGATGCCAAGAGAATGATTGAAGATTATGATTCGTTATTAAAAAAGGTTATTAGATTACAAGAGCAACTTACCATAAAAAGGGACTAGACTATTTACTTCGTCTTTTATTGGGGATAGAATATCTATATGGCAAATGCACCTCTTGCTGAGAAGCTAAGACCAAAGAAATTAAGTGAGTTTATCGGGCAAAGTAATTTGGTCGGAAAAGAAGGAATAATTAGAAAACTCCTTGCCCCAAACGTAGCCAGAGGCGAAGTGGGGTTCCCGTCACTCATTTTCTGGGGGCCTCCGGGAAGCGGCAAAACAACTTTAGCCCGCATTATTGCCGGTGAGCTCCAGAGACAATATTTTGAAATATCTGCCGTCAATGCCTCGTCAAAAGAAATTCAAAAACTGGTCAAGGATAACTCCAACTTTATTCTCTTTATTGACGAGATTCATCGGTTCAACAAAGCCCAACAAGACAGGCTTTTGCCATATGTGGAAAGGGGAGATTTTATTTTAATTGGTGCAACTACTGAAAACCCATCTTTTGAAGTAATTGCGCCACTCCTTTCCCGCTCACGGGTGCTGGTTTTAAAACAGCATTCAGAAAAAGAGTTAGAGCTAATCTTAAACAAAGCTCTGAAATACTTAAAAATTAAAATAGATAAAAAGGCAGAGGAGTTTTTGGTTGAGAGCTCAAACGGCGACGCGCGAGTTTTAATAAATGTTTTAGAAATTGCAAATTCGCTAAAGACTAAATATAAAATACTTGATACCACGATTATAGAAAACGCTCTTCAGAGACGTCAGCTTACGTTCGACAAACAAGGCGAGGAGTACTACAACGTCATTTCGGCGTTTATTAAAAGCATGAGAGCTTCCCAACCCGATGCAGTTCTTTATTATTTAGCGCGAATGGTGGAAGCCGGCCAGGACCCCTTGTATATTGCCAGACGCATGGTTGTTTTCGCCAGTGAAGACATTGGCATGGCCCAGCCGACTGCACTGGTCGTTGCCAATGAAGTCTTTCGTGCATGCGAAACTATTGGCTATCCGGAATGCGCAATAAATCTGGCTCACGGCGTGGTCTATTTGGCAACGGCCAAAAAGGACCGCTCGGCATATAATGCCTACATGGCGGCACTTTCAGATGTCCGCCAGCACGGCAATCTTCCGGTTCCCATGAATATCCGAAACCCCTCAACAAAACTCATGAAAGGTTTGGGCTATAGCAAAGGCTACGAAAAATATGATACTCAAAGTTATTTACCCGATAGACTTAAAGGTAAGAAGTATTATAATTGATTTATGCCAGACGAATTTACAGATCCTACTGAGCACAAGCCAGAAAGTAAATCTCTGAGTTCTCCAGCCGAAGAAATAAATGCTCTACCTTCCATAGATCAAAGATATGAAACAGGATTAAGTCAAATTGCTAAAGAATTTAGCGATCAAGACAGGGCCAAAGAACTTACTATTGTTGCAGCCCAGTCACTAAAGCACTTTTTCGACAAAGAGGTTTACGGGGATCCAGAACTTAATGGGATTGATAAACTACCAACATATTGGTCATATGTTAGATTTTTAACTTGGGATAAGTTGAGACCTCATCTGGGACACGGGGAAACAGAATATGCAAACCACAACTATTCAGACAAATTCCTCCAAGATATAAGCGACGAAGCAAATCAAATTTCTGAGCTGATGCCTGAAAATTTAAAACCAGAAGAATGGCATTTTATGGTGCGCGTTTGGTCCCATATGCTAATGTCCGATCCTTTTTTGGTGAGACAAGGTTACATTACCGAAGAAGGACGTGACCATATGATTACACATGCTCTGTATGCTGGCCCTTCAGATGAAATGTATCATTCGCGATTTAGTCAATGGAGGGATAACCTCTCAACAGGAATAAGAGAATCATAATAAAGACAAAGAATAAAATCAAAGCAGTTTTTATTGACTGGAATGGTACATTATCTAACTCGAAATTTTTTGGGCATCTAGAAACGGAAAGTCCACAACTATACTCCAGAGTCCAAGATACACTTTTCGGTGGACAATTAAGCCACCTGCTAAACCCCTGGATGATTGGAGACTTTGATAGCGAAACCGTCATAAAACACTTGGCAAATAAACTAGATTATCCGTTTAGCAAGCTCTTCGGCGAGTTTATTAAATCTTGCGAAAATATGCTTATTGATCCGGAAGTTCTTAGCTTGGTTGGTAAAATTAGGGCCAAGAAAATTAAGGTTGTGGTAGCGACAGACAATATGGATTCCTTCGACAGATGGACGTCGTCTTCGTTAAACCTGAAGAACCACTTCGACGCACTCCTTAATTCTTACAATATAAAGGCTAGAAAAAATGATTTCGACGAGAATGGTAACAGTTTGTTCTTTGGTGACTACCTAAGCACGCACAAATTGAGCCCTTCAGAAACTATACTAATTGATGACTCTGAAGACAAGGAAAATTTACTATCAAACTACGGGGTCAATTGCAGAAAAATAGAATATGGGACAGGACTTAAAGAAGAACTTCGAAACATATTATAAGAGGAAAAAAGTATTATTGACGTGCTCGTTCGTCCAATACCTTTTCCAGATGCGATAGCGCAGAAGTCGGTTTCCCAATTCGAACAAAATGACCGCTTATCACGCCACCCGGAATCACGGTTTCTCCTCCATCCTCAGGATTGGAAATCGCTGCCACCGGGCAACCGCCATCTGATTTATAACCCAATTGGGCCACTATTTTTTCGTCATCAAATATTGGGCATGTTCCTGTCCAAATAAAGATGCAGTTTGCTGCCTTACAGTTATAATCTGAAACTACAGTTGCTTTTAATCTCTCCGAGTCCATGGCCTAATATATACTCCCATTACCAAATTTTGTCAAAAGGACTTACTATTAGTATAATTCGTTTTATGTATTCATACAAAGATATCTTCGGAGATAAAAAGCGAGTTCTTTTTGTGATGGCCCATCCGGATGATGCCGATGTTTTTTTTGGAGGAATAATTTCGCTTCTGAGGCAAGACAAAAAAGAAGTATTTGTTTTAGTCATGACTAATGGTTGCCGCGGTAGCCGCGATAATCACATTTCCGAAGACGCCCTCGCGGAAGCCAGAACTGGCGAGCAAAAAAATGCGTTAAAACAATATGGTGTGCCGGGTACTAACTTTATTTCATTAAATTATAAAGACGGCGAAGCTGAGAATAATATGGAGTTAATCGGCAAAATTGCTTATGTTGTACGAAAATTCAAACCAGATATTGTTTGTACGCATAATCCTAATTCATTTTTCTCAAAAAGCTTTACCCAAGATCATTATCATGTTAATCACAAAGACCATCGAATTTGCGGCACGTCAACCATGGATGCCGTTTACCCCTTTAGCCGCGACAGAAGCTTTTTTATTGAACACACCCAAGAGGGACTACACCCGCATATCGTGCGCGCAATGCTATTTACGGCAACTCCAGAGCAGATTAACACCAAAATTGATATCGAAAAAGTCATTAAAACAAAGAAAAATGGAATGGCCAAACACAAAAGCCAGTTTAACAAGGAAAAGATCGAAGAAATACTCGGGCATTTTAAGGATGGTAAAAATGACGTGGAGAGAGGATTTTATATTAAATTAGGATAAGTTAACAATCCCCATGGTAGAAAATCTTTCCGTAAGGTATAACAACGATAGAGATATTAGAATGGACTTATTGCCACCCCAAGAAGTCACTATAAGTCATATAGGGGTTAATAACATTCCCTATATAGTTGATCTTGATAAACAAGCTGCCGAAGGTTTATTACATTTAGAGGGAGTACGCAAAGGTTTACCTGTTGACATCGCATTCGATTATTCTACGGACAATCGAACTGACAAAAGGCTAGAAGAGATCAGAAATAAGTATAAAGATCTCGATAGCAGTGTAGAATTTGCGAATATGCACTTGGCTGAATGGAATGTACTATCTAGTTTTTTCTTGGTCCTTTCAACTAGATCAGCATTGGGTTACTTTTTCGAGAAAAACAATAGACTTCAAACTACTGTAAACGTGGGAACACACCACTATTTCTTTAATGATGAAAAAGACTTCAGACACAGTATCGCATCAACTCTGGCACATGAGATAGGGCATGCCAGGCAACCAGCTGACATTCCAACTATGAGGTCTTCATCGATTGAGAAAATTAAGAAGTTATATGAGGTTTATATCCAAACTGTCCTGGGAGAATCAAAGTTACCTAAATTGTCAGACAAGCTCTTGTCACACTTGGCCGAAAATACTAAACATCCAGAATTTATTGAGTTACCCAATAACGTCGTTATGACTTTGAATAGCTTAATGGATCACTTACCTAATATCTTAGCTTTGATTCCGTACTATGTTGTCGAGTCCGAGAGATTTGCAAGAGAATACGCTAAAAGTGCAACTCCAGCTTGGGAAGAGTTGATTACACTCAGAAAGCTATAGATGAAACTAGCATCACGATGATTGATATCAAAAAAGTCATTAAAACAAAGAAAAATGGAATGGCCAAACATAAAAGCCAGTTCAACAAAGAAAAGATTGAAGAAATACTCGGGCACTTCAAAGATGGCAAAAAGAATGTGGAGAGAGGGTTTTATATCAAGCTCTCGTGAGTCTCTATAGTCTGGTTTTTCGAAGCATTAAAGCATTGACAACAACGATTACCGATGATGCACTCATTAAAAGAGCCCCCCATTCTGGTCGAAGCAAAACTCCCCAAGGATACAAAACTCCCGCAGCCACCGGAATTGCAATAATATTGTAACCAGCGGCCCAAGCCAAATTTTGTTTCATTTTGCTATCAGTTTTTCGGCTTAACTGAATAATTTTAACTACGTCCATGGGATTGTTTTTAACCAATACTATTTGCCCTGCTTCCACTGCCACGTCGGTCCCTGCCCCAATTGCGATTCCCACATTGGATTGTGTCAAAGCAGGTGCGTCATTCACGCCGTCACCTACCATGGCCACAATACTGCCATCCTTTTGTAATTGCCTTATCTTATTTACTTTGTCTTCCGGCAAAACATCAGCATAATATGTATCAATTTGAAGTTCCTTTGCAACTGATTTGGCAATACTTTCATTATCCCCCGTAATCATGGCAACCTTTACCCCTAAATCATGAAGGGTTTTTACGGCTTGTCTCGATTCCTGCCGAATAATATCAGACAATATTATAACCCCAGTAAGCTTTACTCCCTGAGATACCCAAATAAAAGACTTGCCTTCTTCTACTTCTTTTTTAATATCTTCTTTAAGTTTGGTAATATTCACTTTGTTTTCTTTCATCAATGCCTCATTGCCAAGCACATAAGTTTTGCCATTCATCTTCCCGGAAACTCCACGCCCGGGATAAGACATAAAATCACTAACTTTATCCAAAGTGATTTTTTTGCTTTCAGCCTCAGAAACTATCGCTCTAGCTATAGAATGCTGAGAATAAACATCAATAGAAGCAGCAATTTGCAAAACGTCCCCAATAATTTTATCTACTCCAAATTCTCCTTTAGTCAAAGTTCCAGTTTTATCGAACACTACCCAGGAGAGCTTCTTTGCAATTTCCAGCGCTTTAATATCTTTGATTAATATCCCGTTTTTTGCAGCGACTTGGGTTGTAATGGTCGTAACTGTAGGAATTGCGAGGCCGAGCGCATGCGGGCAGGCAATGACAATTACAGTTATTGCCAGGGTGCTTGCAAAAATAGCCCCCTGGGGGTTAAGTATTAGCCAATACAAAAAGGTTACTGACCCGACCGTGATTGCAGTAAATGTTAAAATAGTTGCTGCTTTGTCGGCCAGTCGCTGAACTGAAGGCTTAGTTGTTTGTGCCTGTCGTATCAAACTCATAATTTGAGCCAACGCACTTTCTGTCCCAGTTTTAGTGACTTCTATGGTTAAAGTTCCATCGTTATTAATTGTTCCCCCGACTACACTATCGCCCACCTTTTTAAAAACAGGGCGAGATTCACCTGTTATCATTGATTCATTTAGCGAACTTTCTCCCTCAATTACTGTACCATCAACGGGCACTTTCTCTCCGGGGCGAATCACGACTTTATCTCCTTTTTGCAATTCACTGGTCTCTACTTCTACTAACTTACCGTCTACCAATTTATTAGCGGTTGGAGGAATTAATTTAGCAAGTTCCTCTAGGGCACCTGTAGTTCCCATGACAGCTCGCATTTCCATCCAATGACCAAACAAAAAAGCAGATACCAAAGTAGAAATCTCCCACCAAAGTGATTCCCCTGGAAATAAAAAGGTCGCTGCTATTGAAAAGACATAGCCCGACAACACTGCTAAGCTAACCAAGGTCATCATGCCAAAATTGCGTGAAGTAATTTCCGATTTTGCTGCACTGAAAAACGGCCTGCCACCATAAAGAGCAACGACGGAACCAAGTAAAAATAAAACAGCGTCTCGCCCGGCAAAATCTAGCGAATAATTAAACCAATTCTGAATACTTGGGGATAGTAATAATACTATAATTGTTACAGGAAGGGTCTGAAAGAAAAGCTTTTTGAAGCTATGCCCCATGTGAGCATGGTGTGAAGTGTGGTCCTTCACTTCTTCAACCAAAGTCATCCCACATTTAGGGCATTTTCCGGGTTTATCACTTTTTACTTCCGGGTGCATCGGGCAGGTATAGGTTTTCATTTACTTCTTACTTAAGAAATAGTTGTAAAACATCGCGAAAGCGTAGCCTGTCAGCCATGCAACTACCGTAAATGACAAAAATCCAACAACAATTGTTCCTAAATCTGGGGTCTTTGGAGGTAGCGCGCCCAAATTTAGCCCATGCGCCCAGGAATTCATCATACCCATAAAACTCGGCCTGAATAACAAAACCCAACCCGCACAGACTAAATACAATATCCCGCCAACCGAGGCTAATGCGTTTGCTGTTGCCATAGGATTATGTTTCATTCATCTCACCCCCTCATTCATGTACTAATACCCTAACACCGCGATTATCTGATGTTGAGTTAACGGCGTTAACTCCCGGAGACATAGCCGGACCCGCCCACTCATAAATCAGTTTAGCATTGTCAGGATGTAAATTTATACAACCGCTACTTCTATTTTTAATACCGAAATCATTGTGCCAATACGCGCCGTGAATGGCATAACCTTTGTAGAAAAAGAGAGAATAGGGGACATTAGGCAGATTATAATATCCACTAGTCCCGGGCGTACCGCCACGGTAGCGTTGAGATCTCACTTTCCGCCATACTCTATACTCCCCAGGAGGAGTCTTATACCCAGGTCTTCCTGTTGAAACTGAAAACTCATATACCTTACGATTTCCCTCCCAGGCAAACAGTTTCATGTCCGACAAATCTACTTCTATCCACTTTTCAGCGCCGTCTGAAGCCAAGTGGGAACCCAATACTTTTATACTGCCGTTTTCCTCGAGTTTGGTAGGCAGCTGACTAACTGGTTTATTATCAAAAACGGGAGTCTCTGCATCCTCAACCCATTCTCCGCTGCTTTCTTGAACCTGGCGTAAAAATGCTTCGTTTCCGCCGTTATCTGCATTTATTTTCGAATTTACATCAGAAACATTCTGGTTATAAATAAATAGGCCCAGAATCAAGATAATTGATATGGGCAGTAGAAGTTTCATCTAGTTATTTGCCATACTTGAGCTGACATTGGCAAACTGGATAAACATAAAGGTAAACGCCACCGCCATCACGGCCGGCGCTAATGCAGCTACATAATCTCTTTTGCCTGGAGTAAACCTGCGCAAAAGCAGGGAATTGCCGACTACCGAAATTGACGAGAGTGCCATGGCAAGCCCCGCCAACTCTGGCTTTAAGACTAACCCAAGCCCTGCAAATACCCTTGCGGCCACCGGGATACCAATTACATTGTAAAAAAGCGCAAAAAACATGTTTTGTTTTATTTTACTCATTGTTGAGCGGGAAAGGTCAAGAGCTCCCACTACATCCCGAAGGTCGTTTTTAATTATTACAATCCCGCCGGTTTCCATAGCCACATCAGTACCGCTTCCCATGGCAATTCCCAAATCCGCCTGAGCAAGCGCCGGCGCGTCATTGATTCCATCCCCGACCATCCCAACTTTTTTACCAGCCTCTTGCAACTTTTTAACTTCATTTGCCTTATCCTCTGGTAGAACTTCCGAGAGGACATTAGTAATCCCAACTTGAGAAGCAATTGCCTGCGCAGTACGCTCATTGTCCCCGGTTATCATCCAAACTTCTATTCTGCGCTTTATCAACATCTCTATGGCTTCCTTAGAAGTTTCTTTGACTGTATCCGCTACCGCAATAAGCCCCAAGACCTGCTTTTCGGTTGAAAGCACCATCACAGTTTTACCCTGGCTCTCAAGGGCTTGAATTGTATACATCTGGTTTATTAAAGATAGTCCCAAAGTCTCACTGGCCATTTTTGGTTTGCCAAAATAATAGGTCGTCTCACCCAAATTCCCCTGCACTCCAAAACCCGGTATTGCACTAAACCCTTCAACTTCACTCAAGGCTATAGCTTTACCCGAAGCGTGGGTGTAAATCGCTTCAGCTAACGGGTGTTCTGATTGCTTCTCTAATGAAGCCGCAATTTGAAGTACCAAAGTATCCCCAATGATATCCGTAACTTCCGGTTTACCTTTAGTGATAGTTCCGGTTTTGTCAAAAACTATAGTATTGATTTTATTAGCCTTCTCAAGCGGTTCTCCACCTTTAACCAAAATCCCATGCTCAGCCCCTTTGCCGGTGCCTACCATAATTGCAGTGGGTGTAGCTAGCCCTAAAGCGCAAGGGCAGGCGATAACTATCACTGCAGTAAAAGCCATCAATGCAAAAGACAAGGTAGCTCCAAGAACCAAGTACCAAATCGCAAAAGTAGAAATGGCGATCAGAATAACTGCCGGGACAAAATAGGCCGAAATTCGGTCGGCAATGGCCTGAATTGGGGCTTTGGAGCCTTGAGCATCTTCAACTAATTTTATAATTTGAGACAAAGTAGTTTCTGCGCCTACACGAGTAGCCATAAATTCAAAACTTCCGGTTTTATTTAAAGTTGAACCAATGACAATATCGCCTTCATGTTTCTCAACCGGCAAACTTTCGCCCGTAATCATTGACTCGTCAACCGACGAGGAGCCTTTAACAATCTCGCCATCAACTGGCACTTTCTCTCCGGGGCGAACGATAACAATATCACCCTTAACAACCTCCTCTAGAGCAATATCGACGGTTTGGCCATCTCTCACAACCCGTGCAGTTTTAGCCTGAAGCCCCATTAGTTTTTTGATCGCTTCAGAAGTTCTACCTTTAGCTTTTGCTTCAAGCCATTTTCCCAAAGTTACGAACGTAATTAAGAACGCGGCGGTTTCAAAATAAAGTTCTGGAATTTTTGCCCCCATCAAGCCAGTAAGAGAATCGTTAACCGCAAAATAAACAAAGAAATTAATAACACTATAAAAAAATGCCACCGAAGTACCAATAGCTATTAGACTATCCATATTAAAAGTCTTCATACGAAGCCCGGACCACATACCTTTATAAAACCCGGACCCAATAATAAATTGCACGGGGGTTGCCAATATAAATGAGATAATTCCGACATATGGAAGCAAAATTGAGGCTCCGAGGAATTTGGGGAAAAAATCAAACAGCATGAAATATAGCATTGGCGCACTTAATATAAAGCTCCAGATAAATTTTCTGAATTGGCCCTTAATTTGTGCTTGCTGTTTCTCTGCTTCCTCTTTGGTATTTGTTGAGTCTGAAACACTTGCGCTATATCCCGTTTTTTCTACAGCTTTAATTAAGTCTTCTTCTTTAGTTAATGATGAGTCAAATCCCACACTTGCTTTCTCAGCTGCAAAATTAACTCTCGCTTCACTGACTCCTGGAACTTTTTTGAGTGATTTTTCAATTAATAGCGCGCAAGATGAACAATGCATACCATAAAGGGAAAGCGCAACTTTCTTTTGGCCTTCGCTAATCGGTGCTATGTCGGTGGATAGGACTTGCTGCCCGGGATCCTTCAATGTTAAAACCCCATCAAATTCAAATTCCCCTTTTTGATTTTTTAGTGCTTTTCCAGTAACTCTAATTCCTGACTTAAGTAATTCTTTTAATGAATTTTGGGAGGAGAATACTACAGTGCTTTTACCATTGCCATTGGCAGACTCTTCAACAACTGCATTATATCCGGCTTCTGCTATTGCTTCTTTAATTACTTCAGATGAAATATCTTGCGACGCTTTAATACTCCCCATACCAGTTTGGTGGCTAATCTCAACCCCCTGGACTCCCGCAATTTTTGACAACTCACGACTAATCAATTTCTCACAAGACTTGCAATGCATCCCTTCAACGCTAAATTTAATAATGTCCTGTTTCATGATTTTTTGATAACACCTATTAATTCATCCGCAATAGTCTCACCTTCGCCTTTGGCAACTTCATGAGCTACACAATGGCGGATGTGGTTTTCCAGTAGTGTTTGGTCCGACTTTTTTAAAGCTGCTTGGACAGCCAAAGATTGGTGAACCACATCAATGCAGTATTCATCATTCTCTACCATCGCAATTACCTTATCCAAGTGCCCTCTGGCAATCTTAAGGCGATGTAAAACATTTCGTTGAGTTGTCTGGTTTCTTGGTACCCCTTTTGGCATACTTAATTTTAATCCCCTCCGGGGGGATTGACAAAGAATAGCCTACTGGTTTATGATTGTCAACAGGTGCAAGATAAGTAATATGAATCCAATAATCCTAGCTTTTATAACGGGTCTCACCACAGGGGGGATATCTTGTATTGCAGTACAGGGAGGGTTACTTGCCTCGGCAATTTCTCAAAAAAAAGAAAATCAAACCAATTTATCAATGGTTGGGATGTTCTTGGTTGCTAAAATATTTGTCTATACTCTACTTGGACTGGCACTTGGTGCATTAGGTTCAGCGCTAACCATAACTCCACAATTCCAAGGCTGGATGCAGATTGCGGCCGGCCTTTATATGCTGGCAACCGCCGCAAATTTATTAAACCTTCATCCAATTTTTAGGTATGCAGTAATCCAGCCGCCAAGGTTTGCCTATCGTTTTATGCGCCAACAATCAAAATCCAGCCAACATTTCACGCCAGCTTTGCTTGGTAGCCTAACTGTTTTAATTCCCTGTGGTATTACTCAGGGCATGATGGTTTTGGCAGTGGCTTCGGGTAGTTCCCTACTTGGTGCGGGAATCATGTTTGCATTCACACTGGGTACATCACCGGTTTTTGCTACTCTTGGCTTAACCGCTTCAAAACTTATGGAGAAAAAAGCCTTCGCCTATATCGGCGCAACAATGATCGCCATTCTGGGACTTTTATCTATCAACACCGGGCAAGTGCTCCGTGGCTCTGCCCATACCGCACAAAATTACTGGGAAGTAATGATCACCGCACCCAATGAAGTCAAAGCGGGAAACGTGGCCGGGATTGACTCCGAAGGCAAACAGGAAGTTACAATTGATGTTAATAGCCGTGGCTACAGCTCGTCAGTAAACACTCTTAAAGCGGGAGTGCCTGTAAAACTTACTCTAAAAACAAACAACACTTTGGGCTGCTCAAGAGCTTTTACGATCCCCTCGTTGGGGATACAAAAAGTGCTGGCTGAAACAGGAGAGGAAACCATTGAGTTCACACCAACAAAAACGGGCAAGCTTGCCTACACCTGCTCAATGGGGATGTATTCCGGGCAGTTTAATGTAGTCAACTAATGGCCAAAAAGATTTACAAAGTACTAAATATGGATTGCGCCAGCTGCGCGCTTTTGATAGAGGCGGAGCTCGAGGATGCCGGAATTGCCTGCAAATGTAGTTATGCTAAGCAAATTCTGGAAGTCGAAGGGGAGCATGATGAAAAAAAAGTCCACGAAGCTGTCCAAAAAGCCGGTTACGAATTAGCGTTGACATGATTACAGAATCCTGTCATAATCCTGTTATGAGACAAATGATTCAGGACGAACAGTTTACTAATGTACAGCGTGCTCAAGCAGGTCTTACCCGTTTATTTTTAAAAGCCGCAAGAAGCGGCACTTTTTATCGCGTCTTAAAAAACGACAAGCCCTTGGGAGTACTTATCCCTAACAGAATGTGGGAGGATTTACTTGAAGATTTAGAAGCTTTATCTTCTCCCAGATATCTAAAAGCCATAGCCAAAGCCCGCCGTGAAACTAAAAGTTACTCTTTAGATGAAGTAAAGAAAAAGCTTAATTTATAAAATTGGAGAAATATCAATTTAGATTTAAGCCAACTGGAGAAAAATCCTTCAATAAATTATCTAAATCTGTCCAAGATCAAATTATCAAAAAACTTGAATATTTTCTGAAGGCAGATGATCCACTAGAATTTGCCGAGCATCTTACTGATCGAGAAGTTGGTGAGTATAGATTTCGAATTGGAAAATATAGGATTATCACAGAGGTGACAGGAAAAATTATCTTCATACTTTTAGCCGGCCACAGGAGGGATATTTATAAGCGATAGCTTGCAACCTATAGTTATAAAAGATAAGTCTCTGTCCAAAAAGAAGGGTATGATTTAGCTATTTAGTCCTATTTTCTTCCTTGATATATTTGGATAACATTCTACGTAGACCATATACCCACAATCTATCCTCCGAAAAACTGCTTTTTACCAAGGGATGTGCCTTTTTTAAAACTTCACTTAGCTCAATATTACCTTCGGTGGCTATGATTTCATCACTATATTTTAACAAAAACTTATCTACTACCTTTTTGGGTATACCTTCCTTCTCCACAAGCTCATCCAAAAACTCCTGTATAATCTTCAACTTTTTCCTTCCTTGATAGTTTCGATATTTTGTAAGAAGGGTAAGAACTAAACCTAAGTATACTTCCGGTGAAAGAATCAATACCAAAACAAACGCTACCAGAATTAAAACGTATAAATTCATCGCCCTGACTCTACCTTATCCTTCCCCATCCATTTTCGAAGCACTTCGGGGATAACAATACTTCCATCTTCCTGCTGGTAATTTTCCATTATGGCAATTATTGTTCTTCCAATTGCAAATGCGGTTGCGTCGTTCATCTGCACAAACTCGGTTTTGCCGCTTCTTTGTACTTTAGTATTAAGACGCCTTGCTTGATAATCAGTCATCAAATCAGATGTGTGGGTTTCTCTGTATTTATTTTGTCCTGGTAGCCAAGTATTAATATCAATTTGACGATAATCCGGTCCGCCCATATCTCCTGAACAAATTTGAACAACTTGGTAAGGTAATTTAAGAGATTGCATTAAGTACTCCTGTATTGCAACAAAAAAATTCTGTTCTTTTATTGAATTCTCGGCAACTGTAAATGACTCCATCTCAACTTTGTCAAACTGATGAACTCTCAAAATACCCTGAGTATCTTTCCCGTAAGTTCCTGCTTCTTCTCTGAAACTTGTCGAAAATCCGACATAGCGGAAAGGCATGTCTGACTCTCTCAGTGTCTCATCCATATGAAGTGGCCCAAGTGTATGTTCTGCGCTTCCTATCAAATATAAATCCGCTTGTGGAATATAATAGCGCTCCTCTTTTGGCTCAAGTCTAGCCATTTTGGCCATAACTTCGGGCTTCATCATGACTGGAGGAATTACCGGTATAAATGCTTTTACAGAATAATCTTGGTCTATGGGCTCCAGAATTTTTTTCAAAGTTTTTACATTAGTCAAAGTATCAAAAGCAAATTGCACTAAAGCAAATTCCATACGGGCAATATCCCCCATCAAATAACCAAATCTCGATCCTGAAATGTCTCCTGCTTTTTTAATATTTATAACTCCAAGAGCTATTCCTAAAGCCATGTGGTCTTTTGGCTCAAAATCAAAATTTTGTAGGCTCCCCCAAGAGCGGATTACTTTATTTTCATTCTCATCTTTGCCAATTGGCGTATCCTCTGAAATTAAATTTGGAACTTTATATAATGCTTGTTTGAATTTTTCTTCAATTTCTGTAAGCTTTGGTTCCAAATCCTTCAGTTGCTCTTTTATTTTTTTGCCTTCCTCGGAAGCCTTGCCAAGTTTGGATATTTCATTGCGTTTGGCTCGGAGGGTTTCGACTTGCAGCAGAAGTTCAAGTTTTTGTTTATGAATATTTAAAACTTCGTCTACAATATTCGGATCTTTTTGCTTGGCAGCAATAGCCTCTTTAAACTTTTCAGGATTATCACGAACCAGCTGAATATCAACCATGAGCTTATTCTACACCAAGCTTAGCTTAATTTGAAGTTATAGGTGTATCAGTTGACCAAGCGGGGTCAGTGGTTTGAATGTTGGTTGAACTGCCTCTAGTGCCATTTCTGTTATTGCCAGATGAGTCCGCGAGTGTTTGCCCGGCGCCTTCATTTAAATGGTAAAGCACCACGGTATTCGCATCGGTTCCAAATATCGAAGTTTGAGGAATGAAGTTAGCGGTATATCTGACATTATTTGAGATTCTTACTTCGTCCACAAGCCCTGGAAAATACTCCCCATTGTTATCTCCCGCACGGCCTATGTTCAGGCGGCCACTGCTATTTGCAGGCGCTATCGTGCCAGTATCTGTATCTACTAACTGCCCGTTTACAAAAAATCTTCGGGTCCCGCTTGAATCACGAGTTATCGCAATGTGATACCACTGATTGAGCTGAACCGTTACACCTGAGCACTGCACAGAGTTACCTGCAGCCTGATAATACGCAAACTGGTCTCCAGCTCCGCAATCAAACCCTCCGCCATCCACATAAAGTGTAAACATCGCTTGATTGTAACTTGAATTTGCATCAGACATAAAAGTTTCATACCTTCCGGTATCTGTAGTTCTTTTTACCCATGCTTCGTAAGTGTAAACAGTTGAGAGAGGTAAATCCGTGAATCTGGCTAGGTCATTCGTGCCATCAAACTGCAAACTTGTTCCGGACGATGGAGGAGTTGGCGTCGGGGTTGGACTTGGAGTCGGCGTCGGCGATGGTGTGGGCGTAGGGGTCGGTGTAGGTGTAGGGGTTGGGGTTGGAGTTGGTGCACCAAAAGTGATATCACTGGTTACATATACAGGACCTACCGGGTTGCCTCCTACATTTATAGTACCGTTCGTAGGTGAGCCAGTAACTGTTGCACTGTCCGAAGCAACTGTCCCGCTTCCTTCATTAAAATGATAGAGCCCAACTGTGTTTGTATCTGGTGCCCAAGCTCCAGTCGGCAAACCAAAATTCTGGTCGTAGCGAACAATATTTGAAACACGAACTTCGTCAACTATTCCAGTATATGAAGGGTAAGCGCTCCCCGCATCGTGTTTTTCTGCACCTATCACAAGATATGGATCGCTCCCGGGGTAGCTTGTAACTCTTGCATCACGATAGCTAACGTCTCCCATCAAGCCGCTAGCGGTTGCATCCAAGTTCCCATCAACATAAACACTCAATTGACCAGTTAATCCGTTTCTTATTGCCGCCACATGATGCCAGGTATTATCTGCTACAAGAGTTGCCCCGCAAACAGTGTTGCCTGAACTCCCCTGACTCACTCCAAATGCGACTTGCCCGTTTGTAAGGGAAACCCCATAGTCGCCATAATCGCCAGAGCCGAACACATCGCGGTCAAAAATAATATTTCCCGTAATCCAGCCAGCTTCAACTCCACAGGAGGCAACTCCACTATTTCCAGTCAACGGCGCTTTCATCCACCACTCAAGAGTGAAATCTCCTCCAACATCAACGGGAGTTTGTGGGTCAATAGGGATTTTTACTCTGTCAATGTCGCCCGTGCCGTTTCCAAAAAACTGGAGTGCGTGCCCACCCGTTCCGGGCGTCGGTGTCGGGGTAGGAGTTGGCGAGGGAGTGGCGGTAGGAGTCGGGGTTGGTGTAGGTAACACGCCGGTGAGCGGTGTATTCATAGCTAATGCTATTTCAGACTGATTTAAAGCTCTGTCATATACTCTGACTTCGTCCATCACACCGCTGAAGAAATCAAAGTTACTGCTTCCGCTAATCCATGCCCCAACTTGCAAAGTGTTTGTTAAACTTGCCAGACTCATGTTCTGCGGAGTACCAACTGGAGTACCGTTCAAATATGCCTGCATTTGAGAACCGTTGTAAGTAATGGCCACATGTTGCCAAGTTCCCGTGGGTACCGTACTACCTAGCACTATATCTGCCGAGCCGTTATAAAATGTCGGTACTCCGGTTCCTAGATAAAAGTCCCTGGGAGAACCTACCGTGGCAATTGTTTCATAACTTTGATTTGTGGGGTTATTTACCCAGGCCATGTAGGTAAACTGTGCGGGAAGCGGAAAGGAGGCCACCGAGCCGCGGTCGTCTGAGCCGTCCAAGTTTAAGCCTCCACCATACTTCCCTGTAGTATTCCAGATTGGGCTACCAGCAAGTGCCAGGTTTCTATTGTTGCCTGATGAGTCATTTGCAGTCGTACCGCTGCCGTCTTCAAATGCATAACCTGCCAAAAGGCCGGTTGCCGGAGGCGGTGTTGGAGTAGGTGTTGGTGTTGCTCCAGGTTGATAAGTTGCAACATAAGACTGAGGAGTGTCTGGAGCCGTGATTGTGTGTGTTGCTGCTCCACCGTCGCTCCACGAGACAAAATCAAACCCTCCCTGAGAAAGAGGTGCCTCAATATTGTGTTGAAAATTAACTACAGTATTTAGTACAGTTGGAGTAACTTTAACAAAGCCGTCAATGTTTACCGTGAGTCCTGTTGGAGATGTGTCAAAACTCAAGTCGACGGTTTCCGGAATAATGTTTACTGCGTTTGTCGCTTTCAAGCCGTCTGAGTCAGTTACCGTCAACACAAACTGAAATTGCATTTCATTGTTTATTTCATGCCCAGAGGTAGGAACGCCAAACACTCCACTTGAGCCGCTAACCGGGCCCGCTTCAGGATGAGTATGGCTTAAGTGAATCAAGAAAACATCCCAAGAATAATTCGCTTCAGCCAAAGTCCCGTCAGCATCAGACGCGCTCGAGCTAAAATTGGCATTCTCCCCGGCTCTGAATGTAATTTGACCGCCTGGCTGGTCAGACGGAGTAGTTACCGAAATTAAATCAATCACAGGAGGAGTGCCAACAATTATTGTGATGGGGTCGGACAAAGTCTGATTCACACCATCCGAAACCGTAAGCCTCGCGGTATATTGTCCTTTTTGCTGATACTCATGGCTTGGGTTTTGTTGAGTGGACGGAGGAGTACCATCGCCAAATTCCCAAGAGTAGGTAATAGGCTGACTTTCAGGATCAGTCGCGCTGGCTGTAAAGTTGACCGTAAGCGGTGCATTCGGCCCGCTGGTTGGATTCGCGCTGGCTGTAGCAATCACCGGTGGCTGATTTGCCGCGGTGTACTTTATTCTTCTCACAGTCCCCGGGTTACTCTGCCCTTCCCAAGAAATACCAATGTCTACATAATAAAGAGCCCCATCCGGCCCCTGTTCAAAATCAACTATTTCACCATACGGCCCATTTACAGTCCCATTGGCAGGTTCAAAATTAAAGGTGCCGTTTAGAACTCCAGTTGTGGGATCAAGATCAAGCCCGCGCACGAAGTTTCGCACATAATCTCCATAAAAATAGTCTCCTTGGTAACTCGCGGGGAAGTTGCCTCCGCGATACACAAAACCTCCAGTTACTGACGCGTCGCTGCCACCGTGGGGATAAGAAAAAAGCGGATTAGTCATGCCTGCCGTCCCGCAGCTTCCCTCACAAACTGGCCAGCCATAATTAGCCCCCGCTACTGCCACATTTATTTCTTCTATCGAATTTGCTGCGTCATTACCGCCAACATCTCCGATATAAATCTTTCCCGTCGGAGCATCCAACGAAATCCTGAATGGATTCCTAAGTCCCCTCGCCCAAATATAATCATAATTGGGTCCTGCATCGTCCCAAAAAGGATTATCCTGAGGAGTTGTGCCGTCTGTGTTTACTCTTAAAATTTTTCCTTGGTAACTGGTCAAGCTTTGTGAATTATTTGCAGCATCAAAGCCGTCCCCGGTTGAAATATAAAGTTTGCCGTCAGGGCCAACTATAACCGAGCCCCCATGATGCCAAAGATCGGCATCCTGAGGTGCCTCCCAAACTAGAAACTCACTACCTACACTTGCCGTGTTGCCGGTTGCCGTAAAGCGCGCTACTCTATCACGAAGAGGCGAGCCATGGGTGTAAAAAAGATAAAAAAAGCCGTTTGTTGTAAAATTTGAGTCAAGATCAATCCCGGTTAATCCCCGCTCACCTTGATCAATATTAATATTAGTTATTTGCATAAATGGCGTGGGGTCAACTACTGAAGCTCCTGCTTGCACAATATGAACTGTTCCATCACGCTCTAAAACTAACATCCTGCCATCCGGCAAAAATTCAATTGTAGTAGGCTGGTCAAGGCCGGTAATTAGGGTTTCACTGACAAAGTCTGGTGGAGGAGCGGCTTGCGCAATTTTGGGGGTTAAAAGAAATACTCCCTGCTGGAGCAAAATACTTAATATACCAAGATAGTATGCAAATTTTCGCAGATAGTATAAAGTTATAAGACACGAAACACTTTGTCAATAGGGAAAGGTAATCTTAATTACAATCCTAACTCGGAAGAAATTTGTTGCATAGCTCTGAGAGCTATTTCTATAAATTCCCTTAGAGGAATCTTAAGATATTCTTCACATTTTTCAATCTGCTCCCGGTTTGCACCAGCCGCAAAGCTTTTTTCTTTCCATTTCTTCATAACAGAGTCCACCGTGACCACTGATATATCTGCATTTTTAACAAGTGCAACTGCAACGATTAGACCAGTGAGCTCGTCACTACAGTAAAGGGACCACTGCATTTTGTTCGTGGGCTTAGGCGCATCTTCCACGTAGCCCCAGGCATGGCTTGCAATTGTGTCGCTAATATCGGTTGTTCCTTGAATCTTTTTCAGCCATTCTATCGTCAGTTTAGTGTGATCTGTGGTTACCCTTTCAGTGCCCTTAAGCTCCTCATAATCAGCGTCGTGCAAGAGCCCCGCAATCCCCCAAGTGTCTTCATCCTCGCCAAAGTGCTTAGCAAGAGCGCGCATCACGGCTTCAACCGCATGGCAATGCCTACGCAAGTTAACGTTACCCATATGCTCATGCAAAAGATCGAGCGCCTCATCCCTCGTTATTGTCATAGTTTAGTATACTCCGATCTTAATGCTACGAGCCCATGGTCTACCAGCAAATCACTGACCAAATATCTATCTTCACTGTTTAGATCGTTTTTGTTCAAAATACGGAATCTGGATTGTCCTTTCTGTTTGTCAGGGGCTTCCACTCGGAAAGAAACTCTGGAAGACTGACCTATTATAATAGTCCCTGTGTATTCATAAACGACTTCCATCAAATCAGAAATAGAGACTTCCTCATCGGGATCCGTTGATAACACAAATAAATATCGCGAGAGGGGTTCTTTGGCCATCCCCGGGATTTTTATAAGAATCCCTTCATAGTAGTCTGGTATTGGTTGCTCCAGACCAAACACACCCATGTTTTTCCTGTTTGTACGCGCTTCAACAAGTGTTAAGCCTCCTCGAGTATCTGTCTTTAATCTTTCAGCTAACATGATTATCAATAAAAAACCCCGATTTGATCGGGGTTCTGTAAACGGTACAAGAAGTACAACCCCGTTAGGAGCTTGGCTTCTTAATCTCAAGAATTTTATAAATTAGCTTGCCCGCAGGAGCTTCTACCTCTATGGTCTCGCCAACTTTCTTGCCTACCAACTGCTTTCCGAGAGGCGACTCGTGTGAAATTTTCTTCTGGGCGGGGTCCGCTTCCCACTCTCCCACAATGTTAAATTCATGACGGTCGCCATTGGCTTGAACAATTACGGTTGTCCCGATACCAACTTTACCGTTTCCGTTGCCGTTATCGGCAACCACATCTGCGTTTTCTACAACGTTTTTCAGCTCATCAATGCGGCCATCCAAAAACTCAAGCTCTTCACGAGCGTTAATATAGTCACTATTTTCTGACAAATCACCCTCTTGTCGGGCACGCTCCAGCCGCTCGACTAACTTTGGTCTTTTAACACCGACCAACTCGTCAAGCTCAACCTTAAGGGCTTCTAGCCCGCTTTTAGTTACTTGTACTTGTTTTTGTGTATCCATTGTCTTTTTCCCTCTCAAAAAAAATCCCCCTCTGTTTTAAGTTCAGGGGAGTGAATAAAAAACCACTCCCTTCAGCTGATATTCTTGCAATTGCTGAAAAAATCCATTGAGAGGGGTGTTATATTCATGGGAAGTAACTTAATTACTAAGACAGAAGTATACTAAAATCCTCCTTCCTTGTCAATGGCCTTAGTGGGTATTTCGCTGAAAATTTCCCTCATTGGTTAAGCGCCTGAGAGGAGATGGATCAAGCTTATGAAGCTCCTCGACACTCCCGACATTGCGAAATACAAGCGCCAAAATTGCATCTTCATTAAGTAAATGCAGATTGTAAGTCAAAGTCGGCTGAGTAAACTTGACATAGTTCATTTGTGCTTTAGTTGTTTCACCTTCAACAAAAGCAGGGATATTGAAAGGCATAAGCTTTCCATCTAAGTACTTAGTCCTTGCAGAGGCCTCTCCGCCGTAAGGCTTAAATAACTTTCCCGATTTATCAGAACAATAAAGAGCGCCACCAGGAGACTCAATTGTTCCTCCTGAAACCGCTCGCGAAACGCCAATGCCTGAAGCCCCGAGAAGCAAGGTAGTTGCAATGTGATCTGAGGCCCCGCCTTCAACTATAACCGGAATGTTCACTTCCCCGCGAAGCTGCCAAACCAGCTCCGGCCAGTCGACCACTGACCCGCTTCTGACCCCGGTGATGCACCTCCCGCCGCCGCCAATACCTACAAACAAGCCATCAGCACCCGCCGCCTGAACTGCCTTTGCCTGAACCACACTTACAATCTGACCGGCAAATATTTCAACTTTTTGACCAAATTCTTTTCTCAAGGACTTAACTGTCGTGACCACACCCGACCCGGGCTCTGGGGAATAAACTCTAAAGCTTCTAACTCCGGCTTTGTAGAGCGCGATTGCCCGCTCAAGAGCTTTCGCAGGGTCGGCCGACAAAGTACCACACACGTTTTTTTGCCAATAAGCTGCAATTTTGCGCCTGTCTTTTCTGCCCTTCAAAACAGCTTTTTCGATTCGCTCTAACCAATCAAAGACCTCGCCTGCCAAGTCCACCTGCCGCTTTATTTCCGAAGTTAGGCCATTCCTGGGAATTGCGGATAAGCAATGACTGGCAGCCATAGTGGCAATGGCAGCGGCACTATTCCAAACATCTGGGGACGCCGAGCCCACAAAAATACTTCTGGCCTGCCTGCCCAATTTCACAAATGGCCCTTGGGCATAGCGCTCTGTGCGGCTCGTTCGCGCCTTTTCGCCACCAACAACGGTTGCACCAAGGTCACCAATCGAGAACGCAAGTCCGTCGGCAAGCGAGCGCTCCACCACATCGGATTGCACCTTTGGAGGAAGAGAAAAGTCACTTTTATCGACGTTATATAGGAATTTCATCCGGTAAGGATGATTGAACATGGTCAGAAAAAACATGCGCATGCGTAGAGTCTGAACAATACGCTCCTGTGGCAGCATTTGAAGAGATTCATAGGAAATATAATCATGCGGGGTAATAAGGAGACCCTGACTTGGGTAAACATGCTCGGCGTCTTTACTGAAGTGAATCCATGGAGCCAGATATCTTTCGATATTTTCCTCGTCTTTTTTAAGGAGATTTTTTATTCTGTCTTTGCCCTCTTTACTGTCTCGGAGCTTAACAAAATCTTCCTGCAATCTATTCACGCTTATACTATACTATATTCCATAGTGAAAAAAATAATCTTTGGTACCACAAATGCGGGCAAACTTGCCGAGGCTCAAAGTGTACTTGGCATGAAAGTGGAAGGTGTGAGCCTCGACATTGACGAAGTGCAGTCTCCGGATACGGCTTACGTGGCTACAAAAAAAGCCCAAGATTATTGGAAAAAAATAAAAAAACCGCTTTTTGTCGAGGATTTGGGCTTAACTTTCAAGGCATTTAAAAATCTTCCCGGGGTTTATATTAGAGACTTCCTGGAAAACTTGGGCAATGAGGGCTTAATAAAAATAATTCCAAAAGGCAAGTCCAGAGAAGCTACGGCCGTAACGGTACTTGCCTATTATGCTGGCCGCGGCGAGCCCAAGCTTTTTAAAGGTGAAGTAAAAGGCACAATTGCCCAAAAGACCAAAGGCGACAAAGGCTTTGGCTGGGACCCGATTTTTATCCCGAAGGGAAGTAAAAAAACATTCGGCCAGATGGAAATGGAAGAAAAAAACAAGTATTCAATGAGAAGAAAAGCCCTGGAAAAACTTCACAAGTGGCTCAAAGAAAAGAAGATGTGACGCTATCGGGAGTCGAACCCGAGTTTGTGGGATGAGAACCCACTGTCCTGGACCACTAGACGATAGCGCCGTACCAGGATTATACCAAATTTGGGTGTTGACAGCACTTTTTATAAGTTGCTATAGTTATTTTTTAGGAGCCGAAAGTTTTAAAAGCTTCTAAAAATGAACAACAACTCACCAAATATTGGCAAACGGCGTCAAGATAGATACCGTTTTAATTTTTAAAAGAGCCTTGGGGCTCTTTTTTTTGCGCCTAAAAATGAAAACGAAGCATATTAGAAAAGTACTCCTCTGCGAGCCTTCGCATTTTTCCGTAGATTATGTAATTAATCCCTGGATGAAGATTGGAAGTATCAACAAAACTAAGGCAACTTCCCAGTGGAAGAATCTTGCAAACACTTTAACAAAACTTGCTATAAAGATCGAAATTATAAAACCCGCCAAAGGGTTGCCCGACATGGTCTTTGCTGCTGACCAGGCATTGATTAAATATAAAAACTTGGTTTTAAGTAATTTTCACTATCCCCAAAGGCGAAGGGAAATTAAAAAATATCTACCTTGGTTTAAGAAACAAAATTTCAAAATCTACAAACTTCCCAAAAAATGTTTTTTTGAAGGAAGCGGAGAATGTGTGTGGTATGGGGACCTATTGTTTGTAGGAACCGGATTTAGAAATTCCACCGGTGTTTGCAAATTTTTATCGGTATACCTAAATGTAGAGACAAAATGCCTCGAACTTATTAATCCTAAGTTTTATCACCTTGACACCTGCCTATTTCCACTTAATGACACGACTGCATTTTATTATCCTCTAGCATTCTCGCAAAAAAGCCAAAGAGTTTTGAAAAAGTTAGTTAAAAATTTAATCCCTCTAGCAGATGACGAAGCAAATAATTTTGCAGCCAATAGTTTGGTAACCGATCATCGTGTAATTATGCAAAAGGGAAACAAAAATTTCGCCGTCAAGCTGAAAGATTTGGGCTACAAAACAGTGGAGGTAGATGTCTCAGAATTTATGAAATCTGGTGGTGGGATTCATTGCTTAGTGCAAACTTTAGAGGAGGAATATGCCTGAAAGAATTCTTATTCATAATGCCGATTATATTTATAACCTTGCGGGAGTTTCACCAAATTCGCCGCCGCAAGATATCCTAATTGAGGGAAATATTATTGCTGCAATTGGCCCAAAATTAGATGAAAAATTTGGGGATGTTAAAACCCACATAGACGCAACTAATAAACTTGTCTTTCCGGGGTTTATCAACACCCATCACCATCTATTTCAAGCATTCATGAGGCATGTACCTCAAATGCAAAATCAAAGAATAGATCAATGGATTGCAGAAGCTACTTCCCGAGCTAAAAAGATGGACCCCGAAGCACACTACTGGGCTGCCCTTTCTAATATGGCAGAACTAGTACTCTCTGGTGCAACAACTACGACCGATATGCTTTATCTATATCCTAATCAATACGATCATCAAGAACTTTTTGAAGCAACTATTGAGGCTGCAAAAACCATTGGAGTCCGATTTCATCCCTACCGTGGATCAATGAGCAGAAGAGATGGGTTATTTGAAAAAGATGTGTTAGAAGAATCTGAAAAAATTATTGAACATACCAGAGACATTGTAGATAAATTCCACCAGAAAGCTGGAGATGCAATGGTTAAAGTTGGGATAGCACCATGCACTATCTTTACAAACTGTGCTTATGATTACGAACAAGCTGCGGCACTTGCAATAAGATACGACATTAATCTGCAAACTCATTTGGGTGAATCAAAATTTGAAACCCGATATGTTCTTGAAAAATACGGCATGACACCTTACCAGTTGATGGAATCACTGGGGTGGAAAGATAGTAGAGTTAGCCTTGCCCATTGTATTGAGATAAACGATGAAGATATTGACCGTTTAGCGCAAAACCACAATTCTGTTAGCCATTGCCCTACTTCAAATGCACGCTCGCCCATAGGGCAAACAGGAGTTGCTCCAATAGCCAAAATGCTTCAAAAAGGAGTGAATGTGTCAATTGGCGTTGACGGCAGTGCAGGAAACGATTCATCTGACATGCTTTTTGAAATGAGAGCTGCCAGAACTAACCAAGGAATTCCAGAAGAATCAACATATCTTGATCCAGAGCAGATTTTTTATATGGCAACTGAAGGTGGCGCCAAAGCTCTTAGATGGGAAAGCAACATAGGACGTGTTGAGCAAGGATACTGCGCTGATATAACTATTTTTGATATTCATGATTCCATTGGTCATATAGGTGCATGGGACAAAGCCGGGTCACTAATAAGCTGCAGCTCTAAACGGGCTGAAACAGTTATTATAAACGGAGAAATAATTGTTTCAGAAGGAAGACTTACGAAAATAGAAGAACGGCAACTGATAAAAAAAGCAACGACTAAATGGAAGGAGGCTTTTGGCAAATGATAAATGTAGACTTAGAAAAAACAATTCCAGAACCTTTGCGCTTTCCCGATGAAAGAGTAAAAGTAGCTGAGATAAGACAAGATTACGGAACTTTTTTAAGTGTAGATGCATTAAAATGGGCACTTAACAAAGATTACTTAAGTAAAGATTCCCAAAAAATAACCGCTTCAGAGATTGCCCCATCGCTAAGATGTCCTGAAGGGTGCAATAATTGTCCCGATTCTATCCTCGAAATTAAAAGGCGTATAGCTGTAGGTTTGATTCCAAAGGTGGAAGCCAGGGCTCGAACTGAGACTTTTAAATATATGATGGACGATTTCTATAATTTGGGTATTCGCCATTGGATGTTTGTAGGAGGAACTCTTGATCACTTACCAGAAATTGGTGAACTAATTAATCATGGATTGAGCCAAGAAGAAACAAAAGTTAGTTGGTTTAGCGATGGCATCCCTCAAACTAATCCCGATGGCAGTCCTTCAAATTTAATGCAAACTGCACTAGAGGATGGATGGATGAAAAAAGTTGCAAATCATGTTTCTTGGGATTATCCCTACGGGTATGCCAATATAATCCCTCATGGAAATATTTTACCTCTCAAGCAAGGGAGAGGGCTCAAATTTGAAGACGATCCAGAGTACTCAAGAGTTTTCAAAACTCACTATGGTACCATCTTTGCTCTTAATTTGATTAATGCTGATGCAAGAAGGGTTGTGCTTAATATCACGGTCTCTCCAGGAAATTTAAGGCTAATTCCCCAATTATATGCTCAAGCCGATCTTTTGCAGCAACATGCTATCGAAAATGGAAAGAAAACTGAGGTAGGTTTAACGTTCAGCCCGTCCATTTGGAGACCTCACCAAGCCAGAGGGGACGGAACCTTACAAAGCCCTGCTTCGGCAGGGCTTGAAATGAGAGATATGTCAGAAACGAACGAAATATTTTCAATGATATTACAAAATGAATACCAGCGAATAAGAAATGGTCATCCTCGTTTACTTTATAACTCTTCAGGATATACAAATTTAATGGCTGACCCGCAATACAGACAAATTACAGTTGACCAGGGAGTACCCTATCCTAATGGTCCAGAAATACTAAATATAACCCCTACAGCTGACGCTTGGCTTGATCCGATGTTTGCAGGTCCGGAATTGGAAGCGATAAATAGTACGTTTGGATACAGAGACCGGGTCTTCAAACCTGAAAATAATATATTTACACAATTCCAAGACCCTAACCTGCCTTGGTTTCCAAATATGGTAACAACATGAGAGAAACTGACAAATATCTAGCTCAGTCAATTATTGATTTTAAAGTGCCAAGGTTTGGTGAGAATATAAAGAATAAAAGCGACTCTCCTTCCTGTATGTTTGACGTAAGAAAATTATTATCCGAACCAGAGCCTTATAAGTATATTTGCAATAAAATGGCTGAGGTTGTCAAAAATGACTGTTCTGGAAGTGCTGTGGTTGGATTGGCCACTTCAGGCATAGCTTGGGCTGCAGTTGCTGGATACTTAACAGATATGCCAGTTTTATATGTTCGTAAGAAAAAAGAACCAAATGTTAGTGACTTATATTTGGAGGGTACTTTGCCAAGCGACAGAAGAGTGATACTTATCGATGACTTGCTCTTCGCTGGAGAAAGCAAAAATGAGGCTTTAGAGATACTTCAAAAGGAGGGTTGTATCGTTACGGATGTTGTTGTTGTCGTTGATAGACAGATACAAAGAAAAAAAGATGGACCCCCGATAGATCAAAGATGGGGATTACAATTTCATAACCTTATAAATATGTCAGAAGTTGTCGAATATATGGTACAAACAAATTCTATCACTGAATCGCAACTTCAACATTTAATCCTAGACTATCAGCATTTTGAACGCTGGGATATGCCAGATTTTGCTAAGGTGGGTGATTTTGATGAAAGACAAAACATTTGAAATAATTGGTTACACAACATTTGGAGATATAAGCAATGGTGAGTCTTATGTGGTGAAAATTAGCCACGATTGCCCCAAAAACGGTATTTTAGAACTATCAACCGGACTGGGTAAATACCATACTGATGAAAGAACGGTGTCTTGTAATAAATGTGAGGGGTCGGTATTAGTAAAAAAAGATATCGCAGGCCCTCAAATTATTTATCTTGCCTCTACTTCTTTTGAACCACAGGCTAAGGTATAATTTTGGGGTGGAGTACCATAATCTCCAAATCTGTGGGCTGACCCGGAAACTTCCCTTAATTCAAGTTGGCAGGCACACCAAAATCGCCGCGTTTTCAATTTTGGGAGATGTTGAATTGACTGATGCTTTGGCTGATGCCATGACATTGAAAATTGAAAATTTAAAATTAAAAATTGATTACATCGTTGGTCCTGAAGTTAAAGCGGTACCCTTAGTTCATGGAGTCGCCAAGCGACTTGGTCACAAACGCTTTGTAATATGCCGCAAAAGCATCAAGCCCTATATGACTTCGCCAATTGTGGTCAAGCCCTTGAGCCATTTTCCCAAGCACGTTAAGCCATTGGTATTGAACGGCCCCGACGCTCAAATGCTAAAAAATAAAAAAGTATTTGTTGTAGATGATGTAATTTCAACTGGAGTAACTTTTCGCCAAATTACCCATTTAATGAATAAAGTTGAAGCACAAGTGGAGGGATACATTGCTGCTATAAAACAAGGTGAGCAATTTGATAATTTAGAAAATTTATTATATTTAGCAGAACTTCCTGTATTTAAAAAGTAATCAAAATCTCGGAGGGCTTAACAAAACACTTTTATCCGACTGCATTTCACTGACTCCGATTACATAAAAAGGGTCAATATTTTGATTGCTCCTAAGTTTATCAACACCATGTTGGAATAATTTTGTAAAATATACAGCCATCTCTATTTCTATATCTTCTTGCCTTAAAACGTCAATAATTAATGAGGCGGTGGTTGAATGGGCAATTACATCATCGACCAATAGTACTCTATCTCCCTTTTCAAGGCCGTTGAAAACAAACTCAGATATGTCGTCTGTTGTAAATGACTTAACTTTTTCTTTAACAATAACCGGCGTTTCCCAAGCTCCCGGAATATCTTTACCCTTTCTTCCGGGAGCTAACGGAAGCCCTAACCGTTCTGCCACAGATGTGGCCAATGGTATGCCGGAATTGGGAATTCCTACAACTTTATCAAATTCGTATCCTCTAAAACGATAAGCTATTAAATCAGCAGCAAATCCCTGATACCCCAAATCAACAAGCTGATTTACCCATTTCACCGAAACATAGCCTTTTTCAAAATTGGTCACTTTCGCTTCCTTAATAAATCTGTCCCGTAAGGCCGATTCTCGCGCGCGAATACCTTCTAATTGTTCACTGTGTTCAATATCTCTTAAAATAGCCATATGTTTTATAGTATTTGAAGAACAACAAATTAGCAATTGACACGCTTCTCTTATAGGGTTAATTTAAAAGTAACAGTGTAATACCTCTTTGATCTTGGGAGGAAATATAAGAATAACAAGATTGATAATTAAAAGGTAGTCCCGCTGTTGGCGGGATTTTTATTTGTTATGAGCGTTGAAGCACTAGTCGCAAACAAAGATATAATTGAGTATGCCATTGGCGCTCCTCCCCAGGCTATGAAGCTCATTCACTCTTCTGTTTATGGGCCGCTTCATCAATCGGAAAACGGATCAAACGACACTTCAGGTAAAAGTATTATCCATAGCGTAAGGCACGAGCCACCATTCCCCATAGATGTAAATATTCGGAAATAAGATGGCAATACCAGACAGGCTTCAGACAAGTGAAATAAGGCAAATCTCACTGGAGCTGACTGACCCACAACTTGTTATTGATCTGAGCTCACTCGGTTACGAAGTACATATCGACACAGTGCTAAACAAACCTTTCTTTAAAGGAATATCCCAGCAAAGAGAGGTCCCCCTCCCTGCCTTTCATACGGATTCCTACATCTTAAATTCACTTGTCAATATGGGGTATAAATTCAGCGATCAGCATATTTATCCTGCGAACGCTGTCAAATACGCTCGTGGAGGCCAATGGGGTGCTATTAATGGAGTAATAAACTTCTACCCTGATCTTGGCAAGCTTTTGACAACCAATTTAAACCCGGATTGTTTAGAGATAATTAAAACGGGAGTCAATAACGGCAATAGCCTTGAAGAAGAAGTTGAAAAAGTCCTGGGTAAAGCTCCGCAAAAGAAACTGCTCAAAATCCCGGTTGCAGTTCTCCCCACTACTTCCATTGACATAGAAGCCTGGGCCATTTATGTCCCTGACTCAAACGTAGCAATAGCTCAGAACCTAAAGCAAATAGTTTGTGACCGAACAGAGAGAGCTTCCCACTCTGCAATCTCACTGCAAGATTAACTAAACCATGATCTTTCGTGAAAGAGAAAGAGCCAACAACCAAGAATGGTACACGCTAGACGGCTGGCATCTTAGCTTCTCCGGTGGTAGCACTAAGAATTCAATAGTAGTCAAAACAAGAACGGGCAACATTTACCAAGAGCCTGAGTCTACTATACATTTATCGGCCGCCCTAGGGGAACGCTTGGAAGTCTTTATTAAAAGCGGGGGTTATATCGACAGAGTCATGGCAAACACTGATCCAGCAAGCTTAAACTACACAATTACTCAACTAAATCGCGCAATCTCAAGCACAGGCATTGATCATGCAACAATATGGTCAATTGGTGCAATGGGCTATTGCGGTTATTGTGCAAACGGCGAGATCTACCGAAGAAGTAGATACTTAAAGTCATTAATAGATGGAAATAACGATTTGGGTAAGATCATGAGACAGTCTCAAACCTTAAAAAATAAACAGTTCTACGACCGGGATGGCAGGATTGTAAGCTCGGCTGTGTGTAGCCTGACAGAGGCTTTTGAAATTTTAGACTACCCTACACCACCCATGCAAGTAAGCCCAAATTCCTCCTATTTGCTAATTATTCGAAGGGCGGACTTAATTGAAGGTTATGAGTACACCAATACCATAGTTTCTGAAACAAACCAGTTTTGTTATGACTATTTTGATTTTACTTCAAGTTCTATAAACACTCCTACCAAAAATATGCCACAATTCCGCAAATATAAACCTTCCAAAGGCGATCAATTCCTTAGGGCTGTACAAATTCTAAAAGATGCAGGGTATCAAATAGAAGATGGAACGGGGTGCATTAGGGACAACAATACTCTGGTTTTTCCAGTCCCCAAACTACGCTGAAGCTATAAATGCCGGGGCGTGAGGCAGTTGCTCGTCAGTGCGCTCCATGAGTGGCCAGCGGGTGAGGGCTACTTTTAGAACATCCTCTAACGCTTCTGCAAAGACGAATTTTATGCCAGCTCGTACATTGGCCGGGATATCTTCCATATCTTTCTTGTTATCCCTTGGCAAAATGATGGTCTTGAGGCCCGCCACGTGCCCGGCCACCACTTTTTCCTTTACCCCGCCAATCTCAAGAACCCGCCCGCGAAGCGTCACTTCTCCGGTCATTCCCACGTCACGGCGAGTTGCAACTCCCGTGAGAGCCGAAACCAGAGCAGTGGAGATGGCTACACCTGCTGACGGGCCATCTTTCGGAGTGGCTCCTTCGGGAACGTGAATGTGCACATCCATTTTACTGCTAAAATTGCCGCGCAGCCCCAAGTCCCGCCAGTGCGCTTTAGTCCAGGTAAACGCAGCCTTGGCAGACTCTTTCATAACACTCCCAAGCTGCCCCGTTAAAGTGAGCTTGCCGGTGCCCGGCATGAGAGCTACTTCAATAAATAATATCTCGCCACCCGCACTGGTTACGGCCAGCCCGGTGGCCATGCCGGCTTCATCGTTTTTCTCGGCAATCTGAGACCTGAACTTTGCCGGCCCAAGAAACTTGCGCACTTCATCTTTACCCAAAAGCGTGGGGTACTTTTTCTTCTCAGCAACCAGACGCGCGATTTTCCTGTCAAGTGTAGCAAGGCTCCTCTCAAGCTCACGGATTCCGGCCTCCCTGGTGTAGTGCTTGATAATTTCCTTTACTGCGCTATCCGTTACCTTAATGCCTTTCCCGGTGAGACCGTTTAGGCGAATTTGCTTGGGCCAGAGATATTTTTTAGAAATATGAAATTTCTCATCGTCGATGTAGCCAGCAAAGCGGATTATTTCCATTCGGTCGCGCAAGGGAAGAGGAATGGTGTCGAGGACATTGGCCGTGCAAATAAACATAACCTCCGAGAGGTCAAAAGGCACTTCAAGATAATGGTCCGAAAACTCTTTATTCTGCTCAGGGTCGAGAATCTCCAGAAGTGCCGAGGCCGGGTCCCCTCGGTAATCCGCTCCAAGTTTGTCAACTTCATCAAGCATAAACACCGGATTTTTGGTGCCAGCATCTCTGATGCTTTGAATGATTCTGCCAGGCATTGCCCCGACATAAGTTCTCCTGTGGCCCCGAAGTTCGGCCTCGTCTCTGATGCCCCCCAAAGAAACTCTCACAAATTCACGATCAAGAGCTTTTGCGATTGATTTGCCTATCGAGGTTTTACCCACACCGGGTGGCCCCACAAAACATAAAATTGTGGGGTGCGAACCGTTGTCTTTAGACTTTTCCTGCCCGTTTTTCAGGGTAAGCACGGATAAATACTCCAAAATCCGCTCTTTCGGTTTTTCAAGGCCGTAATGGTCCTCTTCCAAAACTTCGTTGGCTTTTTCAATAGACACCGATGATTCTGAAGTTTTGCTCCAGGGCATCTCGGCCAACCAATCCAGGTAATTTCTAATGTAACCCCCTTCGGGATTGTGGGGAGACATGTTCCTCAAGCGTTTAAGCTCTTTTCTGGCTTTAACAAGAACCGCCTTGGGCATTCCAGCCTTTTTTATTTTTTCCCGCAGCTCTTTTATGTCATCGTCGCCGCCATCTTCCAACCCTTCCTCGCCAAGTTCCTCCTCGATGGTTTTTTTCTTTTCTCTAAGCATGGCGCGCCTCATCTGATCCTCAAAGCGCCTTTGAGTTTTGACCGAAATCGTCCGCTCCAAATCCAGCACGTTAATTTCTTGAGACAGATAATCAATTACTTTTGTGAGCCTGTCGCGTACGGAGAGCATCTCCAAAAGCTCCTGCTTATCGCGGGTTTTAAGCTCTAAGAGCGATGCAGCCGAGTCAACAAGTTCAATCGGGTCGGTTTGCTGGGACAGGACCCGCATGATGGTCGTGACCTCTACACCTTTACCCATATTTATAGCCTTTTTAAATAGCTCCGAGAGCTTTCCGGCCAAGGCTTTGACTTCTTCCCCTTCATAATCTTCCTCAAGAACTTCAGTGACCGAACCTGTCATGTATGGCTCCTCGGAAGTAACTTCCCCGAGGCGGACTCGAGTTTGGCCCCTAACCATTGCATGAATTTCCCCCTCGGTTGTCATCATCTGGGTAATGGTCGCCAAAGTCCCAATTTTATAGAGGTCGTGAGGGGCGGGGTCTACTATTTTGTCACTTTTTTGGGCGAAAACTGCAACCACGCGGTCGGACTGAAATGCTGCGCTTACTGAAGCTACTGATTTTGGTCTGCCGAAAGAAAGGATCGAGTCAGTATGGGGAAAAATCGTAGTCCCCCGGATGGCTACAATCGGCACCGTCCGTGTTACTTTAATAATATCGTCCATATTTTATTATATAACTCTAGCAGAGTAGCATTCTGAGTGCCAGCTGTCAAGCCTTTTTTCTGAACTTAATGTGTATTTTGTTAAATATCAGACTTGTTAGAACTCCAATCAAGACCCCAAGTGCGATATCAAGCGGATAATGAACGTTAGCCAAAACACGCCCAACGCCAAGTAGCGCCGCGACTGTAAAAAGAAGCACTCCTATGCTTTTTTGATGGAGCGTGACACTCGTGGCAAGGCTAAAAGCAACCGCGGCATGGACCGAGGGGAGACTCGAAAACTCCGAAAGCCCGGCACTGGGGTACCCCCCATACATATATGGGCGGGGAACCAAAAAAAGCTCCTTTAATATTAAGGAAAAAACGAAAGCAGAGAGGGCCGAAAACAAGGCATGCCATGCAAGTTCTTTTCTGCGTGCAATGTAGCGCTCATAAATAAATACAAAAACCACCAAAAGTATCACTCCATGGGTGTTCAGAAAAACAATAAAGGGGGACTCAATCATGTATTATTATCCTGGTTCCCGGGTTTTCGGCACTGGCAAACACCGTATTTTTATCCGAGGGGAGCGCCGGGGCCACCCAATAGTAGAGCTTCTCGGCAACCGAAGTGGGAAGGTTCACACAGCCATGGCTTCGGGGAGTGCCGAAATCGTTGTGCCAATATGTGCCGTGGAGGCCATAGCCCCGCCAGCCGGGGACGTTTTCATTCTCAAAATACATTACATAAGGCACATTTGGCAGGTAATAGTAATATCTGCCCTCTCCGCCTTCCATTTTACTTGCCCTGAGTTTCACCCAAACACGAAACTCACCTGTGGGAGTTGGGGTACCCGGAAGCCCACTCGAAACCGCGGTTTCGAGAAACATGCTTCCCCCGTCCCAAGCGCGAAGTTTTTGCTCAGACAAGTCAACCTCAATCCAGCGATCGTTGGGCGAGGCGGCAGCGAGAACTTGCGTACCCGTCCGGGCATATGCAATCTGCGGAGCAATCAAGGAGTTACCCTCAAATATGGCAGATATATCCTCCTGAGCAATCCCGGACAAGTTTTCTGCCACACAGCCCAAAACAGGGCTCGCTTCCTTCGCACTTCTAAACAAAACCCCGGTGCCAAACAAGACCACCAAAGGCACAGCCAACAGGAAAACTTTGAGTCTTGTGCTCACACTTCATAGTATCAGAAAGTGTTACCTGAAGTGTATACTTAAAACCAGATGAGCCGTTTTCACTCAACCGCAAGAAGCTTCGGCTATGCCTTCACCGGCATCAAGACCGCCTTTAAGCAAGAACCAAATTTTCAAGCTCACATCTTAATTGCGGTTTTGGTAATTAGCGCGGGCGTATTTAGCGGACTATCAACCTCGGATTGGCTGCTTCTTTTATATGCAATCTTTTTTGTGCTTATTTTAGAGCTTTTCAATACCTCAATTGAAGCGATAGTAAACCTGGTCAGCCCGGATATTCACCCCAAGGCGAAAATTGCCAAAGACGTGGCTGCGGCAGCGGTACTCTTGGCCGCGATTCAAGCAATTATAATAGGTGCCGTGATATTTACAGGAAAAGTAGTGTTATTACTCCAACAACTATAAGGTAGTAGCCGAAGACCTTGAATTTGTTTTGCATGAGCATTGAAAGAAGAAAGTGGATGGCAATAATGCCAGAGATAAAGGCGGCAATTAAGCCGACTAACCCAAGAAGCGGTGAAAAGTCCCCATTCCCGCCATGGCTAATAAACTCAACAACATTGGCCCCAATTATGGCCGGAATTGAAATGAGGAAAGAAAATTCGGCGGCCTTTTTTTTGTCCAAATTCATTCTGGTTCCCGCGTAAATCGTCGCCCCGGAGCGACTAATTGCGGGAATAATTGCTATTGCCTGAAAGACTCCGATAATGAGGGCATCCCAAAAATCAATATGTTCCTTTTTGCCATTATATTTATCCACTTTAAAATTCATGTATGCCGAGATCAGGAAAGTAATTCCGACCAGCTTGATGAGAGAAAACAGCGCCTCGAGCTGTTCACGTAAAAGCACCCCGGCCAACGCCGCAGGGATAGTTGCAACTACAATAAGCTTTATCTCCTGAAAAGAAATTTTTAGAATTCTATCTCGCAAATACCAAATCACAGCCAAGGTTGTGCCAATGTGAAGGATTGCCTCAAACAAGACCCCGGGTTGTTCGAATTTGAGGTATTCGCTCGCAAGCACCAAATGCCCAGAAGAGCTTACCGGTAAAAACTCAGTAAGCCCTTGAACTATTCCCAGGATTATGGCGTAAATATATTCCATCAAGGTTTGATATCGTTTATTTCGACAGCATCTTTAATATCATATTTTCCAATTTTAGTTCTTCTCAGTTCCTTCAGATAAGCCCCTGTGCCAAGCTCTGTTCCAATGTCGCGAGCAAGAGCTCGTATGTACGTCCCCGATGAAACTTCACACTTTATTTTGAGTACTGGGTAGTTATAGTCTAGCAGTTTGAGAGTGTAAACAATAACCTTTCTTGGCGCCAATTCAAAAGTTTTACCTTGGCGGGCAAGCTCATAAGCCTTTCTGCCCTTAAGCTTTATTGCCGAATAAGCCGGTGGGGTTTGCATCTGCTCGCCAACAAAACTCTCCAAAGTTTTCTTAATCTCTTCATAACTTAATCTCTTGTCATCTTGTTTTGTTATCTCCCCTTCAGAGTCGTCCGTTGTAGAGTTAGCTCCAAGTATAATCTCCGCCTCGTAAGTCTTTTTTGTATTTTTAGTCAAGTCCCCAAGTTTTTTGGTTGCCTCTCTCCCAACACCAACTATTAATAAGCCGGTAGCGTTTGGGTCCAGGGTCCCCGCATGCCCCACTCGCCTCTCACCCGTAATTTTCCGAACAACGTCCACCACATCGTGGCTGGTCATCCCTTTTGGTTTATTGACTAAAATTAGGCTATCCATGCTAATATATTAGTATGGACTCAACCGAAATTATACTCCAGGCCTTGGACAGCATGATTTTACAGTTTGCTTCGCTTCTTCCCAAGCTCATAGTGGCGCTTCTTATTTGGTATGTGGGCAAATACTTGCTCGGGCTGGCTCTCGTCTTCGTCAAGAAAATTGACCTTAAGAAAACCCAAGTTGATGAGGAAGCTATGGGGATGATAACAACTCTGGTAGACATCATCGGCAGAGTTGTTTTGGCTTTGGTTGTTCTGGATTACCTGGGAATTGGCCGCACAATAATAGGGGCGCTCACGCAGGGAGTGACTTTTGCAATTGCAATTGCGCTGGGTTTGGCATTCGGTAAGGCACTCGAAGACGACGCTAGAAAGGTAGTTGAAAGTGTTAAGAGGTTATTTAAGGAGTAGTTTGTTTGCTTCTTCCCAATTAACTACATTCCAAAAGGCTTCAATATACTCAACTCTTCGGTTCTGGTACTTGAGATAATATGCGTGTTCCCAAACGTCCAGTCCTAAGATTGGCATATTTCCTTGCATTAGCGGAGAGTTTTGAAATGAGTGTCTTTTTAGCTGTAACTTGCCGTCTGGAGTTTTAATCAAAAATGCCCAGCCGCTGCCGAAAACAGCCATGGCCTTATTCGAAAATTCCTCACGGAATTTTTGGAAGTCGCCAAAAGTCTTATTAATGGCATCGGCTAGCTCGCCTTTCGGCTTGCCTCCACCTTTGGGAGACATAATAGTCCAGAAAAAAGAATGGTTGGCATGGCCCCCACCGTGATTAATTACGACTTGACGAATATCTTCAGGGACATCGTGAATATTTTTCAATAACTCTTCTATAGATTTTTTTTGGAGTTCGGGGTACTTCTCCAAAGCCTTATTCAGGTTATCAACATAGGCCTGGTGGTGCTTTTCGTGGTGCAGGTGCATTGTAGCCTCATCAATATAAGGCTCCAGGGCATCATAAGAATAAGAAAGTTTTGGTAACTGGAAACTCACAAGTATAATTATAGCGTAGTGGTCAAACTAATAATAACGCTGCTTGTGACAAGTGCCCTTATACTTGGAGTGGCTACAAACACTTTTGCCCAGGAGCCAAACAACAAGTTCGGCATTCATATTATCGCCGAGAATGACTTGCCTGAAGCTGCTGCTTTGGTCAATAGTAGCGGCGGCCAGTGGGGTTATGTGACTTTGGTCATTCGCGAGGACGAGCGCGATGCCGTGCGCTGGCAGCGAGTGTTTGACCAAATGCGCCGCTTAAAACTCATTCCAATAGTTCGCGTTGCAACCAGGATGAATAATTCGCATTGGGAGAAACCTGTGGCAGAGGAAGCAGTAAACTGGGCGGGTTTCCTAAACTCGCTCAACTGGCCGGTCAAAACCCGCTATGTAGTTTTGTTCAACGAGCCAAACCACGCCAAAGAATGGGGTGGTAGTATTGACCCCGCTGCTTTTGCCGAAATCACAAAAACTTACTATGACACTTTCAAAAACTTCTCCAAAGACTTTTTTATTATGCCGGGCGGCTTAGACCTAGCAGCCACAAATTCCGAAAGTACCATGGAGGCCTCGCGTTTCTTTGATGCAATGCACACGGCCGATAACTTCATATTTACCCTCTTTGACGGGCTCGCCTCGCATTCCTACCCAAACCCGGGCTTTTCGGGCTCGCCAACCGACTCCGGCAAAACAAGTATTAAAGGCTATAAGTGGGAAATAAATTATCTAAAAGACTTTGGCATGCGGGAGGACATTCCGGTTTTTATCACCGAAACGGGCTGGGTGAAAAGTGCCGGAAACCTGGAAGAAAATTATGAACGTGCATTTAAAGAGACCTGGAGTGACCCGCAAATTGTCGCGGTCACACCGTTTTTGTTGAGTTACCTGGCAACGCCCTTTGATACTTTTTCCTGGAAAAATCCGGAGACCCGGGAATTTTACCCCCAATACTATTCGGTGCAAAGCATTACCAAGGAAAAAGGCGCGCCAGTCCAGACGCATTCTTTTGAATTTCAGAGCCATAACATTGCCGATACCCTGATAAGCGACTCTGAATACTCATTTTCAATAAACCTCAAAAATACGGGCCAATCAATTTGGAGTGCTGAAGATGATTTCTTCGTTCACATTGAGGGCACCATGGATAATAAAAATATGGTTGTTGGCAAAGTTCCGACAACCGAGCCCGGGGCCCTGGCTGAAATACCAATTAGACTTGTGACTTCGGAGCCAAGGGGGATTCACTCAATTAGCCTTTCTTTTTTCAAAGACGGCAATAAAATCGGCGACACCACAACCACCAAATTCACTCTCATCTCTCCGCCCTCGATAAATATCTTTGCCAGGTTTTTGTTCGACGATACCCACGACATCTCAGTTGAAATGTACGATGGAATGACCAGGGTGACTAAATTCCAGAATTTATCTTTCATAGACGGAGTGCTTTCAATCGAGCAAATAAAAGGTGTTATACCAAACCGCGATTACCGGTTTGTGCTGACAAAGCCTTTTTACCTTTCAAAAAGCCGCGAGGCAAAGCTTCTGGTGGGAACGACCAACATACACTTTGGGATTTTACTTCCCCTGGATGTGAGCCCTGACGGCGAGCTGAACCTCAAAGATTTGGCCGCATTCTCCGTAAATCCATTTAATGCTATTATGAATATAATTGCTCATGGCCCTTAAGCTAAAAATTAAAAGGCCCAAACCACTTCTACTAATTGCCGGGGTTGCTCTCTTCGCACTAATCTCTTATTTAGCCGTAAACTTTAGCCAAACCAGAAACCAGATATCCATGCTTCAGGTGCTTTCTATGGAGCTTGGTGCGGAAAATGAAGAGCTTAAAAAACAGCTTGCCGAAAACCTCATGAAATTGTCTGAGCTTGAGCAGGAAGATCAATATCAAATCAATCTGGAGTTGAAAAAGAAAATCGCAAGCATTGAGAGCACTTATAAAGAGGCAGTTAACACTTACGAAGAGTTATTGAAATTAAAAGAAAATACAAATAATACATCTGTCTTTGATGATCAATTCACTGAGGCGATAGTTTCTCTGGCTGCCCAGAACTATGAAGAGGCGGACAAGTCCTTGACGGAGTTGTCCGTTAAAATCGCGGCGGAACAGCAAAAAGTTGTTGCCAGCTTCACAATTCCCTCTTCCGTTCCGGTAAGTAATGCCCCACCGGGCTCGGGTTATTCCAGGCAAACCGTTAATACCGACATCGGCCAGTATTTGGTAAGCATGGTCGCGGGGGAGCTTGGCAGTACTCGAGTGATAGTTGACACCGCGTCGGCAAGTACTTGCACAAACGACTGCCCCACCTTGCCTCTGGCTACTTATGTTGCGCGTACTGGAGCTTATGCCGGGATAAACGGCAGCTACTTCTGCCCCGCGGAATACCCCAGCTGTGCGGGCAAAACAAACAGCTTTGATACTCTTTTGATGAACAAAGATAAAACCTATTTCAATTCGGACAATAATGTTTATAGCGGTGTGCCGGCGGTTATTTTTGGCGGAGGCTATATCCGCTTTGTCGGGGCGTCCTCAGACTGGGGCCGCGATACCGGCATTGACAGTATGATTGCAAACCAACCGCTTTTGGTCTCGGGCGGGAATGTGGTTTTTGGTGGCGATGGAGACCCTAAAAAAGGCAGTAAAGGTGGGAGAAGCTTTGTAGCAAACAAAGGCAACACCGTTTACATTGGCGTGGTACATAGCGCAACAGTTGCGGAAAGTGCGGTAGCTCTCAAAGCCCTGGGAATGGAGAATGCGTTAAACCTTGATGACGGCGGCTCAACAGCGCTTTGGTCAGGTGGCTACAAAGTCGGTCCCGGAAGAAACCTGCCAAATGTTATTTTGTTTATGGGGAAATAGTCAATTCTTCTTGACTAGATTTTAATGGTTTTACACTTTAGAATGCAACAATGAAACAACTTCATGAGATTCAGTTGCAAATTTTAAAGAAACTGCTCTTTGCTAACGGTTTAAAGTTCTCAGAACTAAAACCCGATAACGAGATGGAAAATAATCAATTCACCTTTCATCTAGATCAGATGATTGCTATGGGGCACATTGCAAAAACCGAACATAAGTACTTCTTAACCCAAAAGGGTAAAGAGTTTGCAAATCGCATGGATACGAATAAAACAGCAATTCCATTGCAAGCCAAGATTAGTGTGATAATTATTCCAATGAAAGGCAAGCCAAAAAATCGCGTGTTTCTGATTTATACAAGGCTTAAACAGCCTTTTTATGGCTGTCAAGGTTTTATGTCCGGCAAAGTTAATTTTGGGGAAAAGGTTATCGACGCTGCCAAGCGGGAGTTCAAAGAAGAAACCAACTTAGATGGCAGGGCTCAAATTGTGGCATTAAAGCACTACAGAGTATTTGATAAAAAAACAAAAGAACTTCTGGAGGACAAATTCATGTTTTACTGCAAAGTTGAAAATCCGCGTGGAGATTTAGTTCCGGCTGATGAAGGCAAGTATGGCTGGGTGAACAGAAAAGACTTAAAAAAATATGTTACCAATCATTTTGAAAGTTTTGATGTTCTATTAGAAGATATAAAACTGGCAGAATCCTTTGATGGGCATGTTAAGTTTATTGAAATTGATCACTTTAGCATTAAATTTTAGAAGTATCAGTACTCCACGAAGTAGTTGATGTCGGCGTTTTGCTTCACTTCTGCAATCCAAGTGGAATACTGTGTTGAGAGCTCCTGCTGAAGAAGCTCCTCACGCGCCAGCTTCTTAAGCCCCTCTTCATCAAGATTTGTAGGCAAATACGCCTTGTTAGTTTCTATAAACTCGGCTATTTTCTCGTCAGTAATGGTAACTTTTCCCTCCAGAAGCTTTTCAACATAAAGCTGAACCTTTATCTGGTCCCGGAAATCCGCCTGGCTGATGCCTTGGGTTGCAAGTAAAGCGTCAATATCTTGACCTTGGGCGCTCATCTGCTCTTTAAGTGCACTTACTTTTGCATCAATGTCTGCATCAGTAACCGTTATATTTGCTTTTCTGGCCTCCTGAGAGACGAGCATCTCGCTAATGAGGTTGTCCAAAACTTGTTTACCCCCCTGCTTTTCCAACTCCCTGACAACAGAGACTCTGGAGAGTGGATAACCATTAACAGTAGCTGCTACAAAAAGATCTTTTGAAGAAAATAAAACATAAGCAAGAGCCAAAACCACAACAAAGATAAAAAGCCTCTTGCGCATGCCCATCGATGCCTTCACTGAAGCCACTGGCTTTTTTTCAACTTTATTATTAACTTTACTAACTTTTTTTACTACTTTAGCCGCCATGGTTTAGAGTATAACACAGTTACTTCTTTTTTTTCTTGCTTCTCCCGTAGTGATGAGCTAGTGCAATCGCAAGCCCCAATGGAATTGCCAAAATAAGGCTTTTTACAAACATCAAAAACAAGACTGTAAACGCAGAACCCAAGGCAACACTTTCCGTAGTCGGGTCCAGTTCGCGATTAAGAAATCCTTTCTTTTTTGCTGCCACAAACATCACCTCCTTGCTAAGAATAAGACGCAAAGAATGCCCGCGTCAATAGCAATTACCGGAAGTAAATATAAACCCGCAATCTTAAGCACCTCAACATCAGCGTCGAAATAAACTCTTAGCCCCAAGAGATATAAAATTACACCGATTACCAAGCTAAATATAATTACCTTCCACGCACCTTCCATGTCTTTTTTACTTGAAAACATGGTGTTGCCCACAACAAAAATAAAGTAAGACAGAAAGGCAACGACTCGCCAATCACTGGTTAATTCATGAGTAACAACTAAATACACAATCCCTATTATTAAGAAAAGGCCAACAATTACGGGTGCCGCGCCAATAATTAATCTTTTGACGATATTGGTTTTTTCAATGGCAACACTCCCGAGAACAATCTCGGTTTCTCTCTTTTCAGGCCTGAGAGAGAATTTTCCAACCCGCACGAACAATAATTTTGCAGCTATATAATGCGACAACTCATGTAAAAACGTCCCCGGTAAAAATAATAGTATGTAAACCGGAGTTGGTAAAAGCCCGAAAAAGCGTGAGTTTACGGCACGGGCCAGCCTCCAAAGAAGAATTATTTCAAGGGCAAAAAGTAAAAAGTAGGGCACTACCTATGATACAACTTTCTCAATTGCAGGGGCCATTTGCTTTTTTCTGGAAACCACTCCGGGGAGTTTCATATAATCGCCCTCGAAATCTTTACCAAAAGCCTTCTTGGCCACTTCCCTCGCGTTAGCGTTAGAGACCAGAAGTTCCGAACTGGTTTCCAAAATGTTGACGATAAAGAAAAATATTTCATGGAGCTTTTCCTCTGACTTAAGCGCTTCCATTTCTTTTGTGATTTCTGCGCTTAATCTTTTGGCATTTTCAGGTTTTGTAGTTTCTACCCCTGATATTCTCACCTTCTTACCTCCAAAGTCGAAAACTTTACTGTCAACGTATAGAATATCTCGCGCAGTCATGCCGGTTAAGTCACTTTTTGCAGCAAACATGCCGTCTGCATGTTTATCAATATCAAGTCCTGCAATCTTGGTCAGCTCCTCTGCGGCTTTTTTATCTTCTTCAGTGGTCGTTGGGCTTGTGAACTTTAAAGTGTCGGACAAAATTGCAGACAACATTAAAGTCGTAATTTCCTTGGCAGGAGCGATATTATCTCTTTGCATCAGCTGGAAAACCAAAGTCGAGGAGCAGCCCACCGGCTTCATATAAACTTCCAAGGGCGATTCAGTAGTAAGCCCGGCCAGTTTATGATGATCAACTATGGTCTTGATTACGGCTTCACCGATATTGTTTGGAAGCTCCTCCGGGTTGTTTGTGTCCACCACAACCACCTCATCTCCCACAGAAAGCTTGTCCAGTAGTTTGGGAGCTTGAACTTTTGCAGCATTTAAAACAAATTTGGTCTCACGATTAAGTTCCCCCAAAACAAAAGCCTCGGCGTCTTCACCTTTTTGCTTCAAAAACCAAGCATAAGCCATGGGGGCACAAGTTGCATCGGTATCTGGGGATTTGTGGCCAAAGACCTTGATCATATGGGGTTTATTCTACTACAAAACACTACTTATTTGTACAGTTGGTTGTGACATCTCTACTTTTGAGAATAAAATGCGCTCTCCAATCCCCACCAAAAGCAATAGACCGATATCCTTTCCATCTCCCAGTTAGAGGATGGTTGTAAAGAATGGGGTGATATGGTTGCTTCACAAACACTGCCAGTGCGGCTGCAAATCTTCTTTTTTGAGTCGATGGCAATTTTTTGTGCTGTTTTTTAAATTTGGGGTGATACTCCAAAATCATGAAGTTATTCCTCAAGCGAAGCTAACATTTCCTCGGCAGTATCAAATGGCCCTACAATGTTGCGCCCTGCCTTAATATCCCTCTCAACTTCTTTCATAATCTTTTCCAAATAGGGAGTGGGCGTGAGTGGAGATTCTAAAACCACACGGCGGCTACGAACCGCCTGTTTCAGCACAACTGTCGCAAAGGCACTCACAGAAAGCCCCACAGAGGCTGCAAAATCAGCGATTTCTTTCTTTGTTTTTTTATCTGTTCTAATACTTAGAAGTGCAGTATTCATTATGATGACATTGTATAACATTTGTCATCATTTTGTCAACAAAGTAATAACTACTCGTTTAAGTTAGTTTTTCGGACCAATTTCGCAATATAGACTATTTGCCGTAGCTCCCCGTCTTCGCTTTCAAACTCGTTGGCACCGGTTAACCTTTGATATTCACGAAGATAATAAGACAAGCTTTCTTGAAGCTCCTTCCCCTCGTTCTTAATATCCTCAATTTTCTGATTCAACTCAGCAGCCTGCGGCTGGCGCAAAATTCTGTGCTTCGCCTCGCTTTTGTTTTTACTGGCCTTTTTGGCAATCTCATTTTTATCAGTATAATCTTCGTCATTTGCAAAAATGGAGCCCAGCATTTCTTTATGGGGCTTCATGTCCTCTTTGAGGTTTTCAAGCTTTTTAAGGCGGGAATTTATCGCATCCTGAATTTCAAGAAGGCTCATCACATTCTCCCCAACTACTTCCGCGTCTTCGATTTTTTCGTCGGTGGCTTTTATAGGCTCATCCATGGCCCTCAATTTATCAAAATACTAGGCAAACTTACAAGTAGCAATATTATATCTCTACTCCGTCAACAACCCACGGGCCGTCATCAACCGGGCAGGGAAGATATTGTCCATACTGCTCTCTCTTTTGCATCACAGTCTTTGCAATAAAAAATTCTGTATCTGTATATGTATTGTATATCTGCTTAATTCCCTTGTCAGTAAATAAAGCATCAACGCCATAACGCTCCAATATTTTCAAACGGGGGATATATGCCACCATTGTTTTTTCTCCTTCGTGCCCAGGTTTTGGGCAAAGGTATAAATCATAATAATCTTCAGCTAAAGCATCCAAGGTTTCATGCCTGGGTTGTCTATCCATCGTATTTGGATCACTTGAAAATGAAACACCGCCGTACATTTTCGTTTCTGGTACGACATAAGAAGACACATTGTGATGAACATCGTTTTTATTGGCCAGTAACAACATCAAATCCGGATCGTAACCGCGAGGATAAAGCATGGCCAACAAAAGCAGTGTTCCGTTAAAACATGTTGCCCTCTTCTCCTCTAGAACGCGAACGATTGATATATCTTCCCCTGTCTCGTCATAAGTGAGATATCCTTTGACAAACTCTTGAGCCTTTTGTGGTGTATCATTTTCAATAACATGGGGTATAAGAATTTCGGGGTAACCCAAGGAAGACAGATATCCTTCCATGCTCCGCCTTGATTCAACCTCTACTGGTAAAGCCATGGGGGGATTTTAGCACTTTTGAGTGTTAAAGAAAAGAAATTTTTACGCAACAGTTTTTCTTTGCTTGATAAACTGCTGGGCAAATTTACCAACCAAAAAGATAAGTGAAAATGATCCTACAAATATCGCAGTAAATGTTATAAAAATTAGTGGGGTTTGTGAGTTTAGCGCAATTGTGTACCAAATTAATACACCCGGAATGGCGGCTACCAAAGATACAACGAAATAAGTTTTGAACTTCATGTTGGTCAAACCCATTGCATAAGAAATAAAATCATTCAGGCTACCCAAAAAAACGCGGAGGAAAAACAGACTTACAATTCCATGCTCAACAGTGAACTTATCAACAGTCCTCATATTTTTTTCTCCGACAAATCGTTTTATTAATGGTCTGCCCCATCTTCTTGAAATATAAAAATTAACAGCAGCACTGATAATCCCGGATATCGTCAGGAGAAATACAATTTGGGGGCCATAAAGCACAAAACCAACAAACATAAGCGGTGTTCCACTTAGTGGCGCAATTACGGTTGTTACAACTCCAAGTAAAATTATCAAAAATGGCCCCAGTATCCCAGCTCTTTCTATCCACTCTTTAATTACATTGGGGTCAACAGAGCGGCTTAGTAAATAAAGAAGAGCAATTACTACCAAGACTGGTATAACTGAATACAGCTTCTCTTTCATACCAAAAGTATACAGTAAACACTCATGTTATAATTTTCCTCATGGCAACAACTGAGCGCGCAGAGCTACGCTTTTCTGTTGAAAAAAGTGCATACATTGGAAACCTGCATGTTGGCTACGTAGGCTATGGCAAGTGGCGAGCACTTCCGGGCAACGAAGGCTTTACTGGAGGATTTACTTTTCCCCCGGAATACGATGCTTACTCGGATTACGCACATGTGCAAAATGTTGAGAAGGTCGAAGCACTTGCAAAGCGTGCCATGAAAGCCAAAGACTGGGACGGGATCGATATCTTAGTGGGGGCTTCCGTGTCGGCTAGGGATTATGTTCCTCACGAAACAGCTGACAATCTAAGACAGAATGGAATTTACGTCGGGGAAAGCAAATTTTATGGCTATGCCTGCCTTGGTGGGATGGCAGCAGTTACAGATCTTGCCCTTGATCCAAAATATGAAGGGGCAAGAGTTGTGGTAGTGCCATTTGAGAATTTAAGCGGTACAGTCATGGGACCAGTTGAGAACGGAGAATATAATGCAACACAAAACATGTTCGGCAATGGCGCAGGATGGATGGCGTTTGAAGCAGGAAAGGATTTAAAGTGTTTATATGCCTGCGTTGTCGTTGATCACGACGAATACGGAGTTATCAAAGTTCCTCGCGCATACGAGTTACCCCCTGAGGAAGAAAGGCTTGAGCCTCCTGCACACTACCAATTTGTTGGTGATTCCAGAAAACATTTCGCTTGGACCAAAAATGGAGCATACAAAGAAATGCCTTTATCTAAGGATCATACCAGAATGGAGCCTATACCAACTCTAAAAGAATTTGCTTATAAAGGTGCGGAACATATAGCACAAAACGATAGTGTATTTATTTCTAAATATTGGCCCAAATATGGTTTCATGCCCATTGGCGAGCCTTGGATGCACCAAGCAAGTAGTACTGTAGTGGGGGCATTGGAAAACAGAACTCGAATTCAAATGCTTTCTTACTACGGAGTGGAAAGAGCCACAATAACTAAGCTGAATAAAATGGACCAATTTGAGCGACAAGAGAAAATTGCAGAAATATTAGGAGCAAAAGATGTTCCCGCGTTGTGGTACCACGATCCAAGCTTGCCATGGGTAATGAAAGAGTCGCTATTGAATAACGTAAGCGGTGCTACGTCATTTGTACAACTCACCGAAATGGCATGTCAAGGAAGAATAAAGCCGGGTACAATAACTCCTGCCTACGGCTTTGCCATTGGGTCTATGTTTGGAAGTTATTATGTGGTTTTTGATCAATAAACTGCACAACTTCTTCAAGGGCAACAAGCTTATTTTCCCCTGAAGCCATTTCTTTGAGAGTAACTTTATTTTGTTTGACTTCCTCTTCCCCGATTATGACAACATAGGGTATTCCCTTTTTATCTGCATATTTTATTTGCTTACCAATTTGAGTGTCGTTATCCGGATAGAGTTCGGTGTTAATTCCGGCATCTCTTAGACTTGTGCTAACTTCTATGGATCTATCAAGAAATTCATCGGAAAAAACAGTTACCAAAACTCTCGTGTTTGTACCAAACTTGGGCAACAAATTCAAAGTTTCTAATGCTTCAAGCGTTCTGTCAAAACCAAACGCAATTCCCGTTCCTGCAATCTTTTTACCGATAATTCTCTCAAACATACCGTCATATCTTTCGCCCCCGCCAACGGAGCCACCGAAAGAAGCGGTAGAATAGCCCGGTATTACCATTTCCCAAATAGGGCCTTCGGAGTAGGAAAAAGATCTTGCAAGGGTTGGTTCAAACTTGTAGTTCTCTTGTGCGATTCCAGAGTTTTTTAGATACGAAAAAATTGTCTCTAGCGTCTTGTCTGGTTTCAAGTTGTTCACTTTTTCCAAGAAATCCTCCGCTTCTTTTTGGGTAAATCCTTTGGCAATAATTTCGGAAACAACACCTTCAGCTCCTATTTTTTTAATCTTGTCTATTGCGGCAATTACTGGATAGGGAATTTCTTTGAGAAGTTCGCGGCTATTTATTAAAGCAACTACGTCCTTAAATCCTAAAGTTTTGTAAAGGTCGATACTTACGGCTATGCACTCGGCATCGGCAATAGGGGACTCTATCCCAAAAATATCGATATCGGCTTGCACAAATTCACGGTACCTGCCTTTTTGAGGCTTTTCTGACCTAAAAGCGGACTGGATTTGATATCTTCTAAAAGGAAAGACAATATTATTTAGGTTTTGCCCGACTACTCTTACAGAGGGCACTGTTTGGTCATACCGCAACGCCACATCACGGTCACCTTGATCCTTAAATTTGAAAAATAATTTTTCATCTTCGCCAATTTGGCCGGCAAAAAGCTCAAGAGGCTCAAGAGTAGGAGTTTCCAAAGGCTCATAACCCCATTTCTCAAAGACAGAGACCATCTTAGTCCTAAGCCAAGCTCGTTTGCGAGCCTCTTCAGGCAAAAAGTCTCTGAATCCTTTTAGTAATTGGATGTTTTGTTTAGTCATATAAATAATTCTCACTCTCCATTAAAACCGCATTATTGACCTTTTCTACTTTAGCTGTAATTGTAAAAACGTTATTATTTTTCTCCACAGATATTATTTCGCCGGTCGGTTGAACAATATCTTTCATTCTGCTTATAATACTCATCGCAATGCTTCCAGACCCACAAGATGTTTCTTCAACAATTGTATTTGTGGCTTTGACATACACTATTGGCCTCAACCTACCTGAATTATAATCTACTATCCCAAAAGCTGGTAGATTATATTCTTCGGCCATTTTAGCTAAAGTCTCTGATGAGTCTAAACTATCTCTATCTGCAAACAAATAGCCAATACCTTTGAAAATCACACACCTGTCTTTAATATAAAAAGGGAGCGAAAGTTTAATGGATGTATCGCCGTTTATGTTTACATATTCGACTGGCCTTTCAACACCGCTGGTATAAAGAAACCCACTTTTATTTTTGAGACTCCTCACAAATGCAATTGTCCCATTAACGCACAACTCATTGCCCATCATGATTAGTCTAGGCAAACCTTTAAATTCGTCAACAAATCCCACTTGCTCGACCTCACCGAGATATTTTTTACACACAAGACCCCTCAAGTCTGCTGAGCAATTTCTGACCAGCAAAGTTGAGTTACCTCCTGCTATTATATATTTTTCGTATTTCATATAATTTTCCTTTGGGTGGCTGAAGGGAATCGAACCCTCGACCTGTCGCTCCACAAGCGACCGCTCTAACCAACTGAGCTACAGCCACCAAAAAACCTCCCGTTCTTTACACACCAATTCAAATAAATGAACTAATGTATAAGGAACGAGAGGTGGTCTTAACAAAAAAAGACCGCTCCCGCGGTCCCATCCTTATTCTCGCCAACTTACGTTGGTAAGCTCTTGGGCCGACTCTACTTCGGCAAGCTCAGCACTTGCAGCGCGGTGACATCGACTGACTGATTTTACGGTTTGTCTTCCGTCAGGTATTTGGCCTGCAGCTCCTGGATCGTGACTCCAGTACAAACGCTTTTGACTAAACTGGCGTAGTTTACAATAAGACTGCAAATTTTGTCAAATTTATTTCTTTTTTAAAACCTTCTTGCCAAGAGTGAAATCTTTATTTAGTAGAAGATAAATTGCGGGGAGAATTCCGAGGGAGTTGACCACCAAAAGCGCGATAAACCAAACCTGCTGGCCGCGCTTGGCTGCTCGCCAAAGAGCAAAGCCTTTAAGAACCAAGTCCAACAAAGCCAACGGTCCCACAATCCACAAAATCCGGGGATTATTAAACATCCAGCCGCTCATCCAATTATTTCCCCACATCATATAATTAATATTAGACTTGCAAGAAGCTATCTGTCAATATCTCAGCCAATCCTCAGCAAAGTGGTACAATATTGCCATAAATGCGACTACTTGTTGTTGAGGATGAACATAAAATCGCGGCGGCATTGAAAAAAGGCTTGGAGCAGGAAAACTACGCGGTAGATTTGGCTTATGATGGCGAGGAAGGTTATGACTTTGCCTCCACCGAAGACTACGCTGTAATTATTCTTGACTTGATGCTTCCGAAGATGGACGGTGTAACTGTTTGCAAAAAGCTCCGCGAGGACAACATTCACACGCCAATTTTAATGCTTACTGCAAAAGGCGAGCTGGATGATAAAGTAAGCGGCCTCAATTCCGGCGCGGACGATTATCTCACAAAGCCATTTGCCTTTGCCGAACTTCTCGCCCGCGTCAAGGCCTTAACCCGAAGGCCCAAGCATACCACTCAAACCAAACTGAAGGTTGCAGACTTAACACTCAACACAAATAACTATGAAGTAAAAAGAAATGCTAAAGTTATTCAACTGTCCAAAAAAGAGTTTGCTTTACTGGAATACTTAATGCGCCACCCAAACACTATTTTGTCCAAAGACCAGATAATTGCCCATATTTGGGATTATGAAGCCGACGTTTTGCCTAATACCGTGGAGGTTTATATCGGGTATTTAAGAAGAAAACTTCCAAATTTAATTCATACTATACGAGGATTTGGGTACAAGATCGGAGAAGCCAAATGACCCGCTTTTCTTCAGCCCGCTTAAAGCTTACTCTTTGGTACTTAATTATTGTCGCGATCGTAAGCTTTTCCTTCAGCGCCATTATTTATAATGGCGTGGTCTCCGAGCTTGAGCGCGGCTTTCAAATAGCAGAGTTTCATGTTCAAAGCCCAAACAACGTCTTTGTCCCGAGAAAAATTGCCCTTCAAATTTTAAAAGACGATTTTGAGCTTGCCAAAAAAGCGGTCACCATTCGTCTTTTGTCCATTAACGCAATTATAATCGCGGCCTCCGGAATTGCGGCGTACATTTTGGCCGGCAAAACGCTTGAGCCTTTGCAGTTAGCGCTTGAAGAGCAAAAACGCTTTACGGCTGATGCGAGTCATGAGCTTAAGACCCCATTGACTGCCTTAAGAACTGAACTCGAAGTAGCCTTACGAGATAAAAAACTAAATTTAAAAGATGCGAAAAATATGCTAAAAAGCAACTTGGAAGAGGTGGCAAATCTTCAAAACTTGTCAGAAAACCTCATGAAATTAACAAGATATTCTCAAGGAATAAACGGCATCCGCTTTAATAGACTAAACATCAAAATTCCGCTGGAGCAGGCCATAAAGAAAGTTACTCCAATGGCAAAAGCTAAAAATATAAAGCTAAGGAAGGACATTTCAAACATAGAAATTAAAGCGGACAGCCAATCGCTTGAGGAGCTATTTATAATACTTCTGGACAATGCCATTAAATATAGCCCCGAAAAATCGGTAGTTATTATTTCCACTCTCGTTCATCGTAATAAAGTGGCGGTTGACGTGGCAGATCAAGGAGTGGGTATTGCCAAAGCAGACATTCCCCATTTGTTTGACAGGTTTTACAGGGCTGATGTGTCGCGCAACAAAACCAAAGCAGATGGTTATGGTCTTGGATTGGCAATAGCCAAAGAAATAGTAGAGCGCCACAAGGGCGAGATTTCAGTGCGAAGCATTGTGGACAAGGGCTCCACTTTCACAGTTTTACTTCCAATATCTTAAGCATTTCTTCAGATTTAGGGTTTATATTCACAATTAAAGGTGAAAGGGGGCCTGCCCCTCCGTAGCCTTGGCGAAGGGGGGTGAGAATAGATGAAGAAAAAGATATTTTTATCTAGTGTTGTGATGACCGGGCTTTTGGCGGTTGGGGCAATAGGCATTCTGCCAGCCTCTGCCCAGGAAGCCACAGACTATCCGACAATTATCCAAAAGTTGGCCGACAGGTTTGGTCTAAACGTCGAGGAAGTACAGGATGTTTTTGAAGAGGAGCGTGCTGAGCACCATGCTCAAATGCTTGACAGCTTTGAAGACAGGCTCTCCCAAGCTGTGACTGATGGAAAAATAACAGAGGAGCAAAAACAGGCGATTTTAAATAAGCACGAGGAGCTCACGGCCAAGATGGAGGAACTAAGAAACCAGAACATAAGCCGCGACGAAATGCACGAACAAATGCGTGCCTATCGTGAGGAGCTTAAAACCTGGGCTGAAGAGCAAGGCATAGAGTTTACATTCATGGCCAGGTTCGGTGATCACCACCATGGGGGAATGTTTCTGGAAAAGCTAGACTAAATTTAGCTAGCCAAGCAAGATACCTCGCATCTGCGGGGTATCTTGTATTTTGACAAATCAGCAAAAAGGCATTTAACATGTCCCAGTGAGATAGCGAAGCATCTCACGGGATCACATGAGATGTGCTATGCACTATCTCATAGTGAGCAAAGGAGGTGAGCAGATTGGAAGAAAATACTAAAGAAGATACAACTGAAAATATACAAGAAGCTAATCAGTCAAATAAAATGAATCCCATGCTCCTTGTGGGAATTATTGTTGCGGTTTTAATTATTGGTGCAGTTGTGGTTCTTGGAATGGGAGCATCAAATACTGCAGACTCTGTAGCTGAAAAAACTGAAAACACGGTAGCACCCATAGCCACCACTCAGAGTGAAACGATGGATGAAGCAGCGCCCGAGAACGTAATTGAAGTAGAGGGCGGCTCTTTTTACTTTAAGCCAAACGAAATTCGAGTCAAAGCCGGCGAGACTGTCACAATCAAGCTTAACTCGGCAGACATGATGCATGACTTTGTCATTGACGAGCTGGATGTTCGAACTGAGATAGTCCAGGGAGGTAGTTCAGGAAGCGTCACATTCACACCCACCGAACCCGGGGAATATGAATTTTACTGCAGTGTGAGTAACCACCGAGCGCAGGGAATGGTGGGGACACTTATAGTCGAAGAATACACGCTTGTAGAGTGATAGCCTTCGCAACCACAGAGGCAACATTTCGGTCCAGCACATCAGGAATTATGTTTTCTGAACTTAAATTCTTGACGTAGTTAGCGAGAGCGTGTGCAGCCGCCAGTTTCATTTTTTCAGTGATAGCCCGTGCATGGCTATCAAGCGCTCCGCGAAACACCCCCGGGAAAGCAAGTACATTATTCACCTGATTTGGGTAATCACTTCGGCCGCTGGCCACTACTTTTGCTCCGCCTTTTACAGCCTCTTCGGGCATAATCTCGGGAACAGGATTTGCAAGCGCAAAAACAATAGGATCTTTATTCATTGAAGAAACATCATGAGAAGTCACAATATTCGGCGCGCTGACACCAATGAAAACATCGGCGTTTTTAAGAGCTTGGGAAAGCGTCCCGGTTTCATGATTAGGATTAGTTAGTTTTGCCATCTTACTTTGTGCCCAATTCAAGCCCTTTGTACTTTTATCAATAATGCCGCGGCTATTGACCATAATTATATTTGTGGCTCCCTCCGCCAATAAAATTTTTGCTACCGCAATACCTGCAGCACCAGCACCTGCAATTACAATCTTGCTTGTTTCAATTTTGCGTTTTGTAACCTTCAGAGCATTAATAAGTGCCGCCAAGACAACAATTGCCGTGCCATGCTGATCGTCATGAAAAACGGGAATGTCGAGCACTTTTTTAAGTTTCTCCTCTATCTCAAAACATCGGGGCGCGGAAATATCCTCCAAATTAATAGCTCCAAAACCTGGAGAGATTGCTTTGACAATGGCAACAATCTCGTTAACTTCTTTTGTATCTAGACAAATTGGATAAGCATCAACTCCGGCAAATTCTTTCATAAGGACGGCTTTGCCCTCCATGACAGGAAGGGCGGCTTCGGGACCGATGTCCCCAAGGCCTAAAACTGCCGTGCCGTCGGTCACAATTGCCACTGTATTTCCTTTACTGGTGTAGTCATAAACTTTACTTTTGTTTTTTGCTATCGCCCGGCTCACGGCGGCAACCCCGGGAGTGTAAGCTAGAGACAAACTGGCTCGGTTTTTAATAGGAGTTTTGACCAAAAGCCCAATCTTGCCATGATTTTTTTTATGAAGCGCCAGAGCAGCTTTATCAATGTCAATCATATAACCTCGGATTTTTGAACGGTATCAAAGCCAAAATTACTGCTGGTTCATAAAAAGTTGTACGGGTTAAAACATCGCCAGTGAGTATCCCAACTGCGCCATTTGCCTGCTTTGAATTTTTCAGTCCAAAGACAATATCGTCTGCTTCCCCCAACTCTTTTCCTTGTTTAATCAGTTGAACAACCTTTTTGGGCAAGAAAAATGCCCCAGTTCTGCCCTTGCCAAATTTTCCGTTTTTGGACTTAACTACAATCCAGGCAAAGCCTTCCATCCCGCCGTTTCGCTCCTCCAGTCCTCCTTCAATTCCCACCCAATAGTCTGCATTGGGCACAAGCTTGGCAACGTTATTGGCTCGATTTGTAGCGCCTATCATGGTTTCTTCCTCACTCATTGGCTGGTCAGAGACTCCGGACGGGGCAGAAATTCCTTCAACTTTGAAAAGTACTTCAGGAAACATTTTTGCAAACCCAATTTCCGTTGTGTTGATTTTAACAGGATTTGCCGATGCAACTACTACTCTTTTCATAGCACTAATTATGATACCATCAGGGGCAAAATGGCCAAAGTACGAGAAGTGGAGTATCTCTCTATCGGCGGTGGGATGGGGAGCTTTTGCTGGGTTGATACTTTGCGTATTCATGGAGTTTCCTTTAAAGATATCTGTGTAATTTCGCCCAATAAAAAACCGTATCGCCAGTTAAAACTCTACTGTGATGCAATAGGGCTTACTAAAAATCAAAGACTTAGAAGCGACTCAGGCAGCCGACCGGATAACTTCTGGGGGTTCCCGGGTTACGGACTATCGGAAGCACTTGACGAGCTAAAGAATAAAAAATTTACCAAGGCAGCCAAATTATTACTCCAGTTATTTTTTGAGCCTTTTATTTTCGGTTACTACTCGCCAGCTGCCGGCCGTGTTTATAAGGCACTTGAGCGTGAGGCAAAAAGAATCGACTGGGAAAAATCTTTAATTATAGGCCATGCCAATAACTTAACAAAATTTCCCGATGGCAGATTTAAGATTACTTACAGCCGGGATAACTCAATAATTGCAAGGGTCGTCCACCTGTCTTTGGGGCATGGAAAACTTAGAAAAATCAAAAGTCAAAAATCAAAAGTCAAAAATGCATACGAATTAGATAATGAGTTTTTAAATAAAATTAAAAGAAAAGGTGGGACTGTAATGGTAATTGGCCGCGGAACTGCCGCGCAGAAAATAGTTGAACGCCTTTTGGACTTTAAAAAAATCAAGGTTGCTTCTTTGCATAGAGAAGTGGAAAGTCCAAAAGATTTTAGAGGCGTAAAACAAAAAAGGTTCCTTAGCTGGAGGCTCCAGCAATTTAACTGGCCGCGTGCTGCATTCGGCGGAGGCCTAATGCATGAATCTGACTCACTCTGGAGCTTGCCCTCAGCAACACCAGATAAAAATTGGATAAGAAAAGTAAAAAATGCAATTAAAGATGGAAGATATGAAATCACGAAAAGACCTATAAAGGCAAACTTTACTATCGACTGCTCAGGCTTTGGTGAAGCTGCCAGAACTCACGAATTTTATTCTAAGCTAATAAAAAAATATAATTTGCCGCTGACTCCAAACGGCAGCATCCGGACAGGCGATGCTTTTGAAATTGAAGCATTGTGCTCCTATAAAACCCGGGTATTTATATCGGGGGCACTTTCCGGATTTTCAGGCCCAGCCGACAGTTTCTTCGGAGCACAGTTCGCTTCCTTCAAAACACTGGAAAACCTTAATGTCAAAAAAATGGACTTTATAGAGTCCTTTGAAGCTTGGTGCAGGTGGCTTACAAATAAAAAAATATGACACCAACACTTGCGGGAAGGCTTGAAACCAGAATAGTCTTAAGCTTCTTTGTGGCTCTCCCTGTTTTGGTTTTTGCCGGCATGGCAAACATCATCTTTATCATGCTTGCCGTGGGCGTTGCCTTGGATTTTGTCTATAACTATTTGCAATACAAGCGCTGGGACGGCGACTGGCCGCTTGTTTTTAGCTTTATTGCGGGTGTCACTGAGGGAATAATTTTATGGCTCATTATTGATATCCGAATTCCAATCTACGTCTTGATACTCGTGCTCACCCTGACTGCCCAAGTGCTTCTGGGAGTTTTCTTTCCGTACAGAAGATTTAAGGGCGGCAGGATTTTGTGATATATTAAAGTGTGAAGCGCGATACCGTCAAAGCAATTTTTACCAACCTTCTTTTTGTAATTGGTGTAATTCTAATTATCTTGGGCGGCAGCCGGGCAATTTTAACTGTAGTAAGGCTTGCCGTTTTTGACAAATATCCGCTTGACTCATACGCGGAAACGCGCTGCAGCTATGCCCCGATTCCAGCACAAGACGGCGAGGTAATGCCCAAACTTGAAGCGGAATGCATGAGCTCACTGGACTATGAACGCAGACTCAAGCTCACTGATGACATTGTCAATTCCTCAACAATGCTTATTTCCGGGATAGCACTTGCACTAAGCTTCAAGAAGTTTATCTTTAGCAAAAAAGCTAGTTAAGCTCTTTGCTGGTTTTTCCCTTGTCCTCAGTCATAATCATAAGCTTTGCAAGCTCCTCAACCACTTCCCTGGCATGTTCACGGCTCATGCCAATCCGGCTTATTATTCTCTTAGTACCCCTGAATTTTTGCATGAAGTTCATGACCACTCCATTCTTATTGGCCGTAATGTTTACAGTATCTGTGTAAAGAATCAAGGGCAGGTCCCCAGAAATTTTACTTTCTGCCATGTTGGGAGATTATATCACAACTTGAGGCTGGAGAGTGTATAATAAACCATGGGCAACTATTTGTTTCTTGTTTTTCTTGTTCCTTTAATTATGGATGTTGTTGGGACCGTAACAGGACAAAAGAAAGAGTATTGGTCCAGTAAATATAAGAAGTACAACGAGGCGGTGCCTTTTATTGATATTATACTTGGCATAAATCCTCTACTGTTTATTTTAGTTTGCTTAGTTATTTGGATTCCTATCACTTATTGGCTAACACACAATTTGCCCCACCCATTAAACCTCTGGGCTTCTCTCGCACTTTTTGCGGCACATGCAACCAATAGCACCAACTGGCTCCGGAAAACCCAATGGAATTTGGGAATTTTCACCGGCAAAGATAAATTTTCAATGGCTCTGGCCTTAATTCCCATAGCAATTTATTTACTATTTATTGGCTACATTGCAACATGGGGATTGCTTCAATATTTTTCGTGAGCTTTCAGCCTGCCAATGCACGGGTTATGGCGTCTCTGATATTTTTGCCACGATACCACCTTTTATAAAACACGAGTGTTGGTCCTCTTTGCGGGTTTCTTAAATAAAACTCGTTTATCCTCCCGCCTTTTCCTACGAAGGTTTTCACCAAATCTTCCACTAACTTATTGTTGATTATAACTTAAGTATAGCATACGGTGCTTACCCTCAACTTATGACATCAGACTTTGGTCGTTCTCGGCGGGCCAGAAGTACAAACGGCAAGGCAAGTATCTGAAACCCCGCACCTGCTATATAAGATAATGGATAACTGCCCAAATCAGCAACTCTGCCAAGAATGGGCTGAATGACCACTCCTCCCGAGGAGCCAACCAGTGAATCAAAAGAAAGAACTGTCGCCCGCTGTTTTGAAGGAATAAGCCCGTTCATATAAGCCTGGCGAATCGGCGTGACTGCTGCAAAAACCAACCCCCAAAGAACCAAAAGCGCGATTGCGAGCCAGAAACTACTCGTTAAACCAATCAGAAGTAACAAAATAGAGCTCACAATTACTCCTGCCGCGAGAGCAGAAGTTCTTAATTTAAACAACTTCTTGAAGTAAGTTACTGCCATCCCGCCGACTATTTGTGCACAAGCCACAATGGCCGCGGCGAGCCCTGCAATCCAGTATGCGGTCTCGTCACCGTAAAGCTTTAGTAAATAAGGCTGCATTGCAAAAAAAGCATAGGAAGCTGACTCCCACGCCGAAGGGGGCGGCTATCATCATCCAGCGAATTGCAGGGGCTCTCAAACCAATGTTAACGGAAGTTGAAAAGATTTTCTTCATGTCTTTGAATATGTATCTGCTTCTCTTTGGCTTAAAGCCCAAGTCATGCATTAATAAAAATGCAATCAGAAAGTTTAACCCCAAAACTGCTGCTCGCAAAACGTAGGGCACACCCAGGTTACTAAATTGTGCAATCAAACCTCCGCCAACCGAACCCGCGAGCATCGCAAACCCACCCACAATTTGCCCTTTAGCAAAAACAGACTCCAGTGTTCCTTTGAATTTTGTAAATTTCAAGGCATCGACCAGCCAGGCTTCGGTTGCCCCCGAAAAGAAAGTAAAACCAAGACCCAAAAGAACAGAAGTTGTTGCAAAGAAGCCAAACGAAGCATGAGCCTGCCAAGCGAACAAATACAATAAAGTTGATATCGCCAAGGTTATAGTTCCCAGTAAATATGAAGTTCTGCGACCCAAAGAGTCCGCAATTATCCCCGTTGGTACTTCAAAAATAACCTGCCCCAAAGTGAAAAACGCGTTGGCGGCAAAAGCCTCGGTATTGGTTAGCCCAGCATCGAGTAAAAAAAGCGTGTTTATACCCCAGATGAAGCTTGCTGCAAGGGTATTCAGGAGCAGTAAAACCAAATAAGTATTTTGGATGCTCGGGGGTTTTGTAATCATTGTCATATTGTAGCAGTTTACACTGAAGCAGCACTTATAGATTGCATGCTAAGAGAAATAATTCAGAGAAGGTAGCTACATTCCCAAAAATCCCTACTATAAAGAAAATTCTTTGATTATCTTTTTGGCAGTTTTCCATTGGTTTAGAATAACAAAGTGTGACTCGAGTTCTTTATACTCCACCCATTTGACGTATCTTATTTCCTCCGGGTCAGGTTTGATATCCTCTTTTTCGCCAATAAACTTCACCAGAAAATACCTAACCTCCTGGCCCCTGTGGCTTTTGCCCCTTTTTATAAACCAATTAGTTACGACATGAGCTGGCCAGTCATAGCTTATTGCTGATCTTGATTTATTAATAATTTCAAACTTATCTGTACCCAATTCCTCTTTGAGCTCGCGAAGTATCGTTTGTTCTTCGCTTTCCCCTTCTTCAATCCCTCCACCAGAGAAATTCCAATGATCTTCACTGTAATCAGTCAGCTGAACTATTAAATAATTACTTTCCTTGTCTATAATCACGCCCGCAGTCTTTCTTCTATATCCCAATTGACCAGTGCCCCGTAGATATTCCACATATGCATTTTGAACAGCTTCCTTAAACGGTGTTTCTCTTGAGATTAAATTCTGGTCAATTTCATATTCTCTAGCATATATTCTTATTGCGTCTCCAAACTTGCCCCCCTTTCTAACTTCGTCGGATATGCTTTCCGGCAAATGAATTTCCACCCCTTCACCCAAATATCTTTCGCCGCTCTTATCCACAATACAGGCAAAAGTAACCAGGTGATAGCCTTCCCCATAATCATGAAGTCCGCCTTCAAGCCCAAGCCAGAGATCAGCTTCGGGCATTACTTTCTTAGCATTTTTCGCGCGATTAATGGCACCTCTTTTTGTAGTCTTTTTATCCAAAGGCTGGTTTGCAATTCCAGAATCCGCAGGAACTCCAACAACTTCCACATCAAGATGAAGTTCCTCTAAAGCATCTTTAACAATCTTAATTTTATCCGGATTTTTGGAGCCAACTACTACTTTCATAGCATACATTATATGCCAATTTTCAGGTATAATCCAAATATGATCACCAATGCCAAGGATTTTTTAGGTAGGGGGGTGGAAGTTGTTATAGACAGACCATTGGGCAGTAAACATCCAAAACACAACTTTATTTATGAAGCTAATTATGGCTTTGTGCCAAATACCAGCTCTCCCGACGGCGAAGAGTTGGACGCATATTATCTTGGTATTGACAAACCTCTCAAAAAAGCAAAAGGATTTTGCATTGCAGTAATTCACAGAACCAATAATGACGATGACAAACTGGTTGTGGTGCCAAAAGGAATAAAATTGTCAGATGAAGAAATAGGCAGGCTCACGCACTTTCAAGAGCAATGGTTTGAACATATAATTATTAGGAAATGAACTCTTCCTTTGCTCTTATTTTTTGGAACGACAAAATCCTCCTTTTTCACCGTGATGATATTCCCACCATTCCCCATCCGGATTGCTGGCAGTTGCCAGGCGGTCAGTCTGAAAAGGGTGAAACTCCAATCAAGACTTTGAAGCGTGAACTTTTAGAAGAAGTGTCGTATATTCCCAAGAACATAACGTTTTTAGGGAAAATGAAAACAGAGATTGCTACCGCACATTTATACCTGTCCTTTGTAAGTGATGCTGAATCCAAGAGATTTGAGCATGGCCCTGGTGAAGGCCAGGAAATTGGTTTTTTTACACTTGATGAGGCCTTGAAGTTAAAGCTCACTCCAGCTTTACGCAGCAGGTTTAGCGGGTTTTATACTGAGTTGACTGAAGCTATGAAAAAAAGACTACCCCAGATAGCTTGAAATTAGTTTAAGCGATTCCTCGTTTGACACCTCTCACCAGGCTTATGTATTAATCATGGTTAATTGCTGTAGGTAATAAGTGAGAGGTTTGTGATATAATACCCAAACAATACATGAATAAGAACAATGAAGAACAACGCTACGAAATTCCACTTTTTTATCCTTATATCAGTACTCGAGCGATTAAGAAAGTTGAGAGGGTTCTTAAGTCTAAGTGGATTGGACAAGCTGAACTAGTAGACGAATTTGAAAGACGCTTTGCAAAACGCTTTGGTTTCCGGTATTGCGTCATGACAAATTCTGGCACGGCTGCTCTTCATTTGGCATATATTCTTTCTGGTATTAAACCTGGAGACGAAGTGATTAGCACCGTTCTTACATGCTCAGCGACACACCACCCGTTGCTTTATATGGGGGCAAGAATTAAATTTTCGGACATAAACCCCAACACACTAAATATGGATGACAAAACTGTTTCTTTTGCGATGACAAATAAAACAAAAGCGGTTGTCGTAACACACTTGGGAGGGCTTGCGGTTCCGAAGCTTACCTTACCAGATAAAATTACTGTGATTGAAGATGCATGTCAGGCGATTGGGGCAAAGACAATCGGCTGGGGGAGATTTACATGCTTTTCATTTCAGGCTATTAAAACTCTAACCTGTGGGGACGGTGGAATGCTTGTTTGCCGTAATAAGTCTGATTATATGAGGGCTCGCAGACTAAGGTGGTTTGCTATCGATAGAGACGACAAGAAACGTAAAAACTGGCAGGCTTGGACAAAACGCGGTATTACTTCCGATCAAAAGGAGGTTGGATATAAATACCAGCCAACTGACATAGATGCTGCAATTGCCTTAGCAAACCTTGAGGATTTCGATATACTTTTAGAACACCGAGCCCTATTGGCTACTCGCTACCGGGAGCGTTTAAATGCCGTTGGTGGGTTGAGCTTGCTGGAATCAGGAGATAATGCTAACTGGTTATTTATGATAAAGGCGGAGAGGCGAGATGATTTGGCCAGAAAACTAGCGTCGGCCGGTGTCGAATCTAATATTACCCATATTCGAAATGACATCATTACTGTATTTGGAGGTTATAGACAAAACTTGCCAATGATGAACAGTGTTGAAAAAAAGTACATATGTTTACCACTTCATCACAATATCGGACTTAAAGAAGTTGACTATATTTGTAACATTATTTCTGAAGGATGGTAGAAAATCCAATATCTATTCAAAGAGAGTTCTCACCTGAATTACAAAAGCGTGTTAACACCTTGCTTGATATTTTTTTTAATGGAAGATATGAAAAAGATGTGTCGACACAAAAGCTTGGCGAAATCCTGAAAGACAAAAATCACTTTTTGATTACATATACCGCAGAAGATGGAGTAATAGCTGCCATGGCGTTAGGAATTAAAGTTCAAACTCTCTCCAGAACTGTAATGCTATATGAGGAGCTCATAGTTGATCCTGAATATCGACGCCAAGGTATTGGCACAAGCATTGATGAATTTGTTATAGAATTAGCAAAAGAGGAAGGTTGTGATTGTATAGAAGGCACCGTAGCAACAGAAAATGTAGCCGTCCAGCTCCAGCATCTTAAAACAGGTTTTAAATTTAGAAGTCAGCTCCCGGTGGGAATAAGCCTCATAAAATGGCAAGTTAAGGGTCAAGGGGACGACTAGTTGAGAATTTATCAAAAATCTCTTTATCATGGAGTTTAGGAAAAACTTTAGGCGGTGGGAACACTAACGTTTGTTTAAGAGCTGCTAAAATAACTTTAGTGTACCCCGGACTATGTAGGACTCGATATAAGATGGCCAGCCGATTGCTCCATAACAAATTTTGATCTTTGATATTGCGCCACACGGTAAGCAACCTATTTCTTTCCTGTATGAAAAATACGTATTTGTGAGAAATTTTCGAAGTAGTACTTCTGGAATAATGTTTGACCTTTGCCTTTGGCTCCCAAATAAGTGTGTAGCCTGATTTCCAAGCACGATATCCAAGATCCACATCTTCAGAATAAAAAGGAGCATATACCTGGTCAAAACCGCCAAGTCTCAAAAAAAGCTTACGGCGCACGATTGAAGTCCCTCCGGACAACCACCCTGTGATATGGAGTTTTGAAACTTCTATCCCAGGCTGGTATTGTAAATAGCCATCTTTCCATATTAGTTTCGCCCAGTTTTCGTGTCCCACTTCGCATAACCCTACGCCGAAAACATTTTTGTTCTTAAAGTGTCTTAGTGTGGAAGTAATATAACCCTTTTGGGGATAAACGTCGCTGTTTAGCAGAATCACCAAAGCTCCTTTGCAGTGACGAACTGCGTAATTTGAGTTCTCTACGAAACCGACGTTCTTTTTTTGAACAATAACACGTAATTTAGGGTGCTTTTGGGCAAGCGATCTTGCAAAATTAACACTGTCATCGGTAGATGCGTCATCAGAGAAAATAATCTCCATAGCCTCAGGGCTTGCCGCAATGACTCTGGGCAGGCTTTTTTTAATAATATCCAAACCATTCCAATTAGTAACTATAACCGAAATCTTCATATATTGTATTATATATAAATGAGTAACATAGAATTGTCTATAATTATCGTCAATTATAATACAAAAAATTTTACTCTCGCCGCTGTAAAATCAATTGTTGATTCAAAACCAAAAACAAAGTATGAAATTATCATTATTGATAATGGATCAAGTGAAATCATTAAAACTAGAAAAGCCAAGGTTGTTCTAAACAAAAATAATGTGGGCTTCACCAAGGCAAATAACCAAGGAATACGCCTTGCTAAAGGAGGCTACATTTTGTTACTAAACTCAGATACGGAAGTTACCAAAGGAGCAATTGACCTGCTTGTTGAGTTTGCCAAGTCTAGACCAGACGCTGGGGTGGTGGCTCCCAAACTTCTTAATCCAGATGGGTCAGTACAACCATCTATTTTCCGGTTCCCAACCATTATCAGAGCAGCTAGGCAATATTGGGTTGGTAAAAAAGGGATTCTCGATAAGTTTGCTCCAACCACTAAGCGGCCAAAAATTGTAGAAGTTGCGGTTATGGCTGCTTTCCTAATCACTCCTAAAGCTGTGAAAAAAGTTGGGACATTAGACGAAAGGTATTTCATGTATTTTGAGGATTTTGATTATTGTAGGCGTATCGAACTATCTTCACTAAAAGTGTACTATTTGCCCGCTGCTAAGGTTTATCATTATCACGGTGCTTCTGGAATGAAATTAGCAGATGAGGCAAACCAGTGGCGAAGACTAATACCTTCAAGCAAAATCTATCATGGGTTACTTGGCCACCATTTTTTCAATTTTTTTATTTGGAGTAGCCAGAAATTTACAAAATATCTACGTTAGCTCGCCAAAATAGATCAAACAAGAACAAATCTGTTTTGTTTTTCTTAGTATCCCTTTGAGAATCAGACTTTTGATTTATTATAGATAGCCTTTAATTATTTTTAGAAGTTCTTCGTCAGATAACTCACCAGCTGACAAATTTACTTCTTCATTCCACTTTTTCCAAAAGTCCTGGGTTTGGGTTGGCAGATGAATTGGGATATCATATTTTTCGGCTAAATCTTCCGGCTCCAAGCCTAAATCAAATACTTCAATTTCGCAATTGTATGCATCTCTTTTACCAAACTGATAAGTCAATTTAATTTCAAAATCTGTTCCCTTAAACAGCCGGTTTTCCAACTGCATAATCGGGGACTGAACATCGGTATCTTTCATCGCGTTAAGAAATATTTTATATAAGTCAAAAACTGTCTTAGGACTAGAGGGCAGTGGAACTGAAGTTTCGTGGCGATTGCCTTTCTTCCAATCCCCAAGCTTCTGGATTATTTCAGCTCTCCCGTTTGTAATCCTGATTCTTGTGTCCACGTCCGCCGAGCGGTAGTCCGTGGCCTGAAGACTAAGCCTTTTAACTAACTCAGGTACTCCAAACTCTTTCTCAAGTCTGGCCAATACTTTGTCATATTCTTCCTTTGCCAAAATAGTCAGCAGTTCTTTCTCTTCAGCCACGGCTCTCAATAAATTCTCTCGGTGTAACAATTGAAATGTTTTTATATTTCTTTATAGATAAAAGATGGGGGTCTCCGGTAATTATTATTCTAGCCTTTGCCGCAAGTGCGCACTCTACAAATTTATCATCGTCGGGGTCTTCTTCGACAGCCTTTACTTTTCTTGTTTTTGCAACAAAAACTGAATTTGCGCGAATTTGTTTCACAAATTCCGACACTTGTTTTGGCGCCCACCTATGCCTTTTTTGTATACGAGGATAGTTCAAAACCCACTCAACCTCCTGTAAGATCTCACGCGAAGTCGCTAGCTGAACTTCGCCGGATTGCCATTTGCCCCGAATTTTTGCAGAGTAACCTCTCTGGCTAATAACTGAGCTGACAATGATATTTGTATCAAGAACGAGTTTCACTTGAACGTACTTTGACAACCGAATCGGAAATTAAACTATTAAGTTTTTTTTCACTGAGACTCTTAAACATGTTTTGGAGTTTCTCTGATTTCAGCCAAAAGTCATCTGCTGATTTTCTTCTGCTTATTTTGCGTGCCACGGCACTGGCCTCTTGCAGTAAATCGGCAAGTCTAGCAAATTCATCCAACATTTCGTTTTTAATTACTATTTGAGACATGGCCTATTTTAACACAATTTGTTGATTATTTTACAAAAGGATTCTCCATTCCAAATAAAATCTCTGGAGTATAGTTATTTATTCTGTCTTCTGAAATTCCATACTTTTCGGCATACAAAGTATCCACCGAGCAAAACTTTGCCTTTGAATAATCAAACCCCAATTTTACCGCAACACTTCTAACTTCCTCTTCGGACTTGCCTTCAATTTCTACAAACGGCTCAAGAAACGGCCATTCATCAATTGTGACTTCAACTCCATTTAGCTCCCAAAGCTCCCGTCTGCTTTCCTGATACGCTTTTTTATTTGCTCCGACGGTTTCTAAAAGCTTAACTCCTTCATCAAAACTATCGACGAGCAACTGTATTTCTTTCTGATTTTCAATTTTGTCCCCATCTACAATTTTAAGGCTCATGGTGATTTTGTCTCCTTCATCGCGAACCCGAAGCCAACCGCCGTTTATCTCATGCCCTTTGGGCAAATTAAATACAGTTCGCTTTTGGAGAAATTCCTTTTTAATTAGTTTGGCGCCGGCCCTGGTAAGCTTGGCCCGAATGTCTTCCTTCCTAACATTAGTAAATGTAGCCTCAAATTCCGTGTACATCTTATTTACTCCTCAATGTGTTCTTTTACTACGCGCTAGCTTTTTTAATCTGTAATAAACTTTCGAATTTCCTTTTACTACTTTGACAGGGTACTTCTTAGAGGCTTTGACTAATTTGCTCTCGATGGCACTACCTAAATTTATCTTTGTTTTGTCTGCCAGTTTAAGAAGATAAATTGCTACATCCGCAAGCTCGTCTGCCAATTCCTCTTTATTTTCGCGAATATGCTTTGCCACTTTCCTATCGTTTTTCCACTGAAAATGTTCCAAGACTTCGGCAGCTTCCAGGGAAAGCGAGATTGCCAGGTCTTTTGGCTTTTGTGCCGGCTCCCAGCCGCGCTCAGCCACCCATTTGTTTATCTTTTTGGTGAGTTCTCTGATATCTGACATTTTTCAATATTACCACACAAAAGCTAAATGAAGATTTGGGGTTACTTAAAGTACTCCCGCATTGGTTTCCAGTAGTAATCCTGCCAGCCTTTGGCTATTTCATCCGCGTATTTTTCAGGAATTCCACTTTGCCAAAAGCGAAGTTTACACTGGTCTTTTCTATAAGGCACAAACTCTATGGTAATTTTACTTGGCTCAGTCTCAGGCCAGTCATCATAGTCATATCTCCAGGACTGGACTATTTTGTGCTTTTTAGGGTCAAGCTCTAGAGTATCGCCAGTCACTGCTCCATCCCAGATGCTGAATTTCCCGCCAACTTTTGCAGCAATCTTGGCATCCCCGCCAATCATCGCGCCATGAGTTTTGCTGTCCATCCATGCTTTGTATGCCGCCTCCGGAGTGCAATTCAAAATAGTCCACTGCATATTTACATAATACTAGTTTTTAAATTTAAATAAAGCCAGTTGATGGGTTTTGCTTTTTATCTTCCCAATTGCCGCTTTTTCAATTTGCCGGACCCGGCCTTCGGTGACGTTCCATTTATTGCCAATTGCCACATGAGTGCTTTCGGCCAGTCGGCTCAAAAGTACCACCCGCTCTCTACTATTCAAATCAGAAAATTTCTTAATATACCAAGAGAAATATTCCAGTGTCTTGTTCGACCGCATTTCTGGCCCATTATACTACATGCCCCTTTTGACTAATGCTTCTTTCTTTGCCCGGGACCATTTTTTAAGTTGAATTTCTCTTCTTAGCGCTTCCGACTTGCTTGGCAAGGTTTCTCGATAGATTATTTTAATTGGTTTGTGGCTTCTTGTATATGCTCCGCCTTTACCTTCTTTATGATCTGTAAATCTGTTCTTAATATTGGTTGTAATTCCCGTGTAATAGGAGTTGTCTCTACAAAGAAGAATATATAAAAACCACATGTTGAGAGTCGAATGTCCCTCGACTGCGCTCGGGACTAAGAAAGCCTACTCCTTGCCCCTCGACTGCGCTCGGGACTGCGGAAGCTTCGCTTCCTTGCTGCGGAACTTGGATTTGAACCAAGATACCATCCTCCAGAGGGATGTGTCCTACCATTAGACGATTCCGCAATACCCTATATTTTACCTCAAAGTCCGCTCGCAGTCGAATGCACGAGTTTGGTACAATATCTCCGTGGGTCAAAAGGACGCAAAACTACGAAAAGAAATTGTTCGGATTTTAAAGGGAAATGTTGCCTATATGTCATTCGACGAAGCAGTTGCTGACTTTCCATCTAAACACATGAACACTAAGGCTCCAAATGTTAACTATACTTTCTGGCATATTTTAGAGCACATCAGAATTACACAATGGGATATCCTGAACTTTAGCCGCAACCCAAAATACGAATACATAAAGTGGCCCGATGATTATTGGCCCGCCAAAAATGCTAAAGCTTCAAAAAGCGATTGGCAAAGAACAATAAAAAGAATAAAGGCGGATCTGGCCGAAATGATTCGATTAGTGAAAGACCCGAAAAATGATTTATACAAGCCTTTTGCCTGGGGCGAGGGGCAAAACTTGCTGCGCGAAGCAATTCTTATTGCAGAGCACAATGCATATCACATTGGGGAGTTTGCCATTTTGCGGCAAGTTGTCGACACTTGGCCAAAATCTCACAAATGAAATCCACCAAATAATTAAAAAATCTTCGCATTATGATACAAGAAGCTGAATCTCTCTTTTGGAAAAAGATCGCCCCGGGATTTCCTGATGAGCTTGAACCTTTAGAATTAAACGCATTTGAAAAAATACTTCAAGAAGATGCATTAACACTTGAAGAGTTCAAAGAATACAATAGGGCCAATGACGGAGTTAAATTTCTACTCCTCGGTATGAGAGGCCCCGAGTTGACCAAAATAGTGCAAGAATTGGGTGTCGGGGACTTTAATGCCCTTATCGAAAGTTATACATATAAATGCCCAACCTATGATGACACTTTCAGGGTAATGTCAACACACTATCTCGAGGAAGGATTTCACCTCGTCATTATGTTGCCGGCAAATCAGCTATTTACCCATGAACAAGCTAAAAATACCAGAACAGAGGCAAAAATTCTCTTAGGAGAACGGTTCTCGGGATATTACAACCAAATCACTTTTGTGACCGGGCTATACGGGCCTACTCCAGACTGATAAAACAATCCACTCTTTCTTGTCGTTTTGCTTTGCCACTACTTCAATTTTAGTGTTTCCGTAAATCTTGTAATAAATCCAGGCCCCCTTGGCTTTTGCATACTCAGACTGGTCGGGGTTTTTCCAGGTTGCCCAAGCATCACCTTCGGAAAGTCCTCGCTCTTTTAAGCGCGCCAGCGCGTGATTAGTGAAGATCAGGTCTTTGTAGTTCCTCATTTTTTGGAGCAAACATGGCAAGAAGCTCTGTCCCCACTAAATACACCTCACGCTTTATAAACTCCTCCACATCCTCAACCACCCGCTCGCGGACATAGTCCAAAATGCCTTCATCATGGGCACGAGAATGAACATGGTCTAAAAATTCTTTGTGATGGTGCTCGGGAAGGCGCTCCAGAATGCAGCCAACTACCCGGTGGTGAACAATCTCGTCTATAAGTCCGTAAATTTCGTTCCTTGCTTCAGCGTCTTTGACATTTTTCTTGACAAGCTTTTCAAGCTCGGCCATATCAACTAAGTGGTCGTAAAATAACTTGCTCATTATTAGATTACTATATCACACCTCATTGTACTCCACGGGCCCCAAAGGGATTTTATTTTCCGGGTCGTCGACAAAAAACAAAACCACTGGGCCTTTTTTATATCTTGGTCCTCCCAGATAATCCATCACCTCGGGGGACCCCCCAAAATGCTTCCCAGTCCAGGCGGCTGGGCCCGAGTCCGCAATTGCGGCCACCACTGCGCGCCCGTTTTCGGTGTTGACTATAAATACCTTTCTGTATTTATACCAATCACGCAGATACTTAACGCGTGTGTTCCAGTCCGGCAGATACAAAGTCTGGACCACCGCATACCATTTTTCCGTTTCAACCAAGTGAGGTGTTAACTTTTCTTTCGAGGGCGCGAAATAACCCCAAGCTCCCAGGCCCGGCGCCATGCCTTCTTTGAGAATTTCATCCGGATCATCGCCACCATACTCATCAGACTCGGGTGCATGATTAGGGTTTATATCCCCGGGGTAGCGCCTGAGGTGCTGCTCAGCACCAATCCTCCCATAAGTAGTATTTAAGTGCTCTCCTTCAAGAGTTGCCCGGGCTGGAATACCTGTGAGTTCAATAAATATCTGCTCCAGGTATTTTTCCTCCTCGCGGGTTAGCGGACGAACTTTCTCGGGCAAAATTTCCTTCAAAGCCTCACGGAGCCTGGTAGCGCGGCTCACGGCCGGGAGCGAAGTACTTCTTGATTTCTCGAGAATCTCGTGAGGTGGTGGCAGGAGCGCAAGGCTGCCGGTTGGGGAGCTCAAGACCATAGTTCCGGCCAAAGCACCTGCCGTGAGTAACTTTGCCGAGTGCTCACGAATAGTCCCCAAGTCAAGCCCTTTTTCTTTTAGGTACTTACTGGCCTCCTTGTGCCTCTCATGAAATTCAGTTTTAACCTGAAGATGCTTGAGCTTGAGCTTTTGCCGGATCTCCTCCGGGTCTAACGAAGCTTTTATTTGGGCAGGGTCCATAATTTATTTAGAATGTTTTTCTTGGCCTTTTCTCAATTGTACTATGGTCCAATCCTTGCCTAATTCATAAATCGAGTCGTTAACAGGGGGAGTCCCAGTATTCCCAAATATTGTCCCTCTCATATCCATATAAAAATCTCCCACCGCCGACCCACTTTGCAATTGAGCAGTACCCAAAGCCTGGTTTACGTTGCCTTGGGTCCAATCTTTAATATTCTCTACCTGAGAAATTGTAGCATTAGAAATATTATTTAGATAATTTGTTGTTACTTTTAAGGGTTCAGGGTGGACCGAAGGGTTTACAAGAGGACCCGCAAACGATTCTATTTCGGAAAATTTCTTTATACGGTCTCTAAATAATGGTAGTTTGCTCCTCAGTAAATCCTTATCGTATTTCCCTTTATAGAAATCGTAAATCATGCTAACAAGATCGGACTCGCTCTTATTGCGAATATAATGTCCATTAAACCAATCAAGTTTTTCTTGATTAAATATCGGGTTGGATTTTTGAAAACCCTTTATATCAAACTTCTCAACAAAAGATTTTACGTCAAAAAATTCTTGATTATCTTTAGGGGCCCAACCTGCCAAAATAACAAAGTTAAATATCGCTTCGGGCAAATACCCCTCTGACAATAACTTTTTAACTGAAGAACTGCCTTTTCTTTTTGAAAGTTTACCGCCTTCGGGGTCAAGAATATCTGTCAGATGCCCGATTTCGGGAACTTTAAACCCTAAAAATCTATAAACCAGCAAATGGATGGGTGTGGAAGGCAGCCAATCGTGGCCTCTCAGCACGTGGCTAATTTTCATATCATTGTCGTCCACAACGACTGCCAAATGATAAGTAGGATAGCCATCAGATTTTAGCAAGGTGGCATCAAAAACCACCGGAGTGTGCCAAGTCACATCTTCCTTTAGTACAAAATCATGAAATGAAACTACTTCATTATCAGGGACTTTTAACTTAATGGCACCACTTGTTAGCCCCTTGTCACGGCATTCATCTCGAAGGTTCGTTGAAAACCCTTCCTTTTTGGCGTTTTTCCCCTCGCATTGGCAATAAAATGCATGCCCCTCACTCACAAGCTTTTCTGCGGCTTTTTTATAAATTCCAAGCCGCTCCGACTGAATATAGAATTCATCCCAGCTAAGGGCAAAGATATTAAGTAGTGACTTAATCTCCTCAACGCCGCCTTCGGCTTCTCTTTTTTTGTCGGTATCTTCAATCCTTAAAATAAATTTGCCGTTGTTATGCTTTGCCAGCGCGTATGCATAAAAAGCCGTCCTTAAGTTGCCAATATGCATTGAGCCAGTAGGAGAGGGAGCAAAACGAGTCCTTACGTCTGCCATTTGCTTGAATTTTAGCATACTATTATACTCAGAGTATGGCTGCGACATTAACCCTTATTGCCATCAAGGCAAGAAAAGTAATCCGCTATGGAATTATTGCTTTTGTGGTAATTGTAATCGGAAGGATAGTCCTCATTTTTGCCATTGACGTTTATAAAAAGGTTGTCCCCCAGCCGCCACCCCCACCGACCGTTGGTTTTGGCCGGATGGCGGCGCTCCCGTTCCCGGACTTAAATATTGAGCTACCGGAGCTTGAATTTACCATTTCTACGCCCACTGGAGCGCTCCCCGCTTTCCCTCCCCAACTGCCGGTTTACTACATGCCCTTAAAGACGGCAACGCTTTTTTCCTTTGACAAAATGCGCAAAATAGCCGGAGCATTTGGCTTTACCCGTGAGCCAAGGCAGGAGACCGATACCCTTTATAACTTTACTCACCCAACAATAGCGGCAACTTTTAAAGCAGATATCGTCTACGAGACATTTTCCCTGAGCTTCAATTTGGCTGCCGACAGCACACCCTTGGATACCCGAGCCCCGGACGTTCAAACTGCCACGAGTGCGGTAACTCAGGCGCTCAGGAAAGCAGATGCCTTCCCCGAAGACCTGTCTGGTCCGGTAACTCATGAGTTTTTGAGAGTTGAGGGCCAAAATCTGGTCCGGGCGCTTGCCTTGTCGGACGCCCAGCTTACTCGCATTAACCTCTTCAGGAAACCTGTTGTCATCTCTGAGGAGATTAACTACCCCACCGTTACGGCAAATCCAAAAGAGGGCAATATTTGGTTTATAGTAAGCGGAGCCCGAGATGCCGGTAAAACCCTAATAGCCGGCGAATACCGCTATTTTGCAATGGACCCCACAAAAGTTGAGACTTATCCTGTAAAAACTGCCGATGTTGCACTTGAGGACCTCAAGACGGGCAGGGGGTATATTGCAAACTTGGGCTTAAATACGAGCGGCAAAGTAACCGTCAGGGAAATTTTTCTAGCCTATTATGACCCAAATGTACCATATTCTTTCTATCAACCGGTTGTGGTCTTTAAAGGCGACGGTGAATTTGTGGCTTATGTCCCCGCAGTCACTAACAAGTACTACGGAGCCGAATAATATTCCGAAAATATCCACTCAATAAGCTCCTCGGTTTCGCCAAAACGGTCTTGGCTGCCCAACACCGCAGTTAATACTTTTTTCCCATCGCGCTCGACATAAGTAACCAGATTCTCACGCGCACTCTCGGTCCAGCCGGTTTTAACACCCAAAACGCCAGGCACTTTCCCCAACAATTCATTCTTGTTTTTCAAATAATGAACCGTTGTGCCGCTTGTATCGTGCGCGGTGTAGGACTCGGTCGCAACAATCTCTGCAAACTCGGGCTTTCCCATAGCCTGAGCAGAAATTCGCGCCAAGTCTCTTGCGGTTGTGGCTTGCACTTCTTCATCTAACCCCGAAGGGTTTGAAAAATGAGTATTAAAAGCTCCAAGCGCGTAAGCTTTTTCATTCATGGTCTCGATGAAACGGTCGCGACCACCGGGAAAATTAATGGCTAAAACTTCCGCGGCATCATTGGCAGAGTGAATCAAAAGGCCGTAAAGTAGATCCCGCGCCGTAATATTTTCACCCCAAGTTAAGCCCATTTTCGAGCCGGTGACGGAAAACTTGCCGGTGTTTAGAACCGCATCAAAATTATAAGAATCCAGTGCAACAAGCGCCGTCACAATTTTCGTAGTAGAAGCAGGAAAAAGCGGCACTTCCGAGTCCTTCTCATAAAGAACACGGCCAGATGAGAGCTCAAAAGCGTACACTCCTTGTGCAGAAATCACCGGAAAATAATCCGGGGCTTTGGGTGTTAGCGGAACTGTCGGAGTTAGGGTTACGTCAACGGCTTCAGCTGTCTTGGCTACATAGCTTGGGGCAACATTTTTATAAAACAAAAATGTAAATGCAAACACGAAAGCCGAGGCTCCAAAAAACACAAAATGTCTGGCAAGCTTCAAGAGTTTCACTTTTCTTTCTTCGTGATTTTTATTCCAAGCTCTTCGAGTTGCTCTTCTGTTGCTTCACTTGGCGCATTGACCACGGCCGTTGCCCCACCTGCAGTTGCAGGAAAAGCCATTGCCTCACGAACACTCGGCTCACCTAGTACAGTCATTATAAATCTGTCGATTCCGGGTGCGATACCGCCATGCGGCGGGACACCGTACGTAAAGGCAGTAAGCATATGCTCAAACTGATGTTTTTGCTCCTCGCTAAAACCTATCAAATCAAAAACTTTTTGCTGAACGCCGGCATCATGAATCCTAATACTTCCCCCACCAACTTCAAATCCGTTTAAGACCATGTCGTGCTGAAGGCCGCGGACTTTTGTTGGGTCGGAATCAAGAAGAGAGACATCATCCGGATGGGGGGCTGTAAACATATGATGAGACGGGGCAAACTTCGCTTTTCCCGAGCCATAAAAGAAATCTTTGTCTGACTGCTCGGTAAAAAGAGGAAAATCCAAAGTCCAAGCAAAAGCTAACTCATTAGGATCGTTTTTGTCTTTCCTCAAATCCGGCTTATCCGTGCCATATTTCTCCACAACCTCTTTGTGAGAAAGCCTTGGCCACGGCTTTTGCGTGATGTGCTTGTCAGAGAAAATCTTTTCAACCAATTCTATAAACAGGCTTTCGGCAAGCTGAAGAATGTCCTCCTGTTCAACGAATGACATTTCCAAGTCAAGCTGGGTAAACTCACCGTAAGCTCGGTCGGCTCTGGGGTCTTCATCCCTGAAGCATCGTGCGATCTGAAAATAGCGCTCAAGCCCAGCAACCATTAAAAGTTGCTTATACTGCTGTGGACTCTGAGGCAGCGCATAAAATTTACCAAGCTGCAATCTAGACGGCACCAGAAAATCCCGCGCACCCTCAGGAGTAGTTTTGGTTAGTATTGGAGTCTCCACTTCTACAAAGTCGCGCTCTATAAGCCAGTTACGGATAAACATTGCGGCTTTTGACCGAACTCTCAAATTTCTGGTCATCCTTGGCCTTCTTATGTCTAGATATCTATATTTAAGTCTTGTCTCCTCGCCAATCTCATAGCCATCGGTGTCGATCGGCAAGGGAAGCTCTTTAGAAAGCGAGATAACTTTTAGCTCATTAATTTGTAATTCTATCTCGCCGGTTTCCAAATCTTTATTAACTAATTTTCCCGGCCGCTTGGCAACTTTACCCTTAATTTCTATCACACTTTCAGGAGTTACTTTTGGCAAGTTTTGCCCGACACATTGGACAATTCCGCTTCTGTCCCGAAGGTCAATGAAGGTAATTTTGCCATGGTCACGGATCGAGGCAACCCAGCCTTTCAGAAGAATTTCCTGATCAACCTTACTTACAGTATCCTTAACTAAAGTGCGCTCCATGACTGAGCTTGATTTTACTCTGTTATCCTTCTTTCCTCAACTGCCTACTTATCCTCAAATATGGTTACGTGTTTATGGAAAGTGACTTTGAAAGTTTCCAGAAAACCCTGTCTTCCCAAAAGAGGTGGAATGCTATTACTGTCCAAAATGCCTAAAGGCACCTTCCTTTCCCAAGTGTTAATCTTTGCCCGAATGGTATTTCTCAATATATAAATTGCCGTAGATCCTCCAACTCCACTAGTTGACCTCCTTGCCGTATCTTCAGAAAGATTAATTCCAAGTCTATTGGCATATCTTTTTGGCAATATTGTATAATCTGCTCCAGTATCAACAAGCATAAAAACTCTAAGCCACCTTTTTCTCTTTTCTGACCAAAAAAGTACAGGAGCGTAAGGTCTATGCACAGAACCAAACATCGAAGAAGGTTCTTCACGAAACGTGAATTTAAAAGCCATGATTTAACACTGAGGCAATATTAACGTATCTGACTTGGGAACATAAGCCAGACTCGGAGTCTTACCTTTTTTATAAAGCCTTTCCATCGCTTTATCTATCTTTTTCCAGTCCCCCACTGCAACTACCTTATCGCCATCCAACAATATATGCTTACCTTTATACTTAGGGTCACTTAGAGCCTTAGGTGGATAAACTATAACATCTTTTTCTTTCTTTCTCATATCTTCATTATACAACAAACTATCTACTCCCCTTTCCTCAACTGCTTATTTATTCGCCTTTTAGCCATGGAAGTGACTACGAAACGAGACCAGTCACGATTCAAGGGCTTTTTGTTTTTCGACTTTATTATCTCCACTACATCCCCACTTTTCAACTTATAATTCAAGGGTACCATGCGCCCGTTTACCTTGGCCGACTGGATATACTCCGGCAAGTCGGTATGTACGGCAAAAGCAAAGTCCACAGGGGTTGACTCAGCCGGCAAGTCATAAACGTCCCCTTTTGGCGAGAAAACGAAATTGCGCTCACGAAAGGCATCAAACTTAACTGCCTCCAAAAATTCCTTTGAGTCGGTAAGCTCTTTCTGCCATTCAACCAATTGCTTCACCCAATTGAGCTTAGTCTCCTCAACCTTAACTCCTTTACTTTCTAAAATTTTATCTGAAGTACCGGCTGCCTTTGCCTGAGTATAGGCCCAATGTGCCGCTACTCCATATTCCGCTTGCTCATGCATAACGCGGGTCCTGATTTGCACTTCCACAATTCTTCCGCCGGGGCCAAATACTTTTGTATGAATTGACTGGTAACCATTGGGTTTGGGCTGGGCAATAAAGTCTGAAATGCCGATGTGCGGAACCGGTTTAAAATGCCCATGCACTATCCCCAGCGCGGCATAGCAACTCGTCACACTGTCAACAATAATTCTTAAGGCCACGATATCGTGAATTTTGGTAAAGTCCCCGGCAATTTCGTTCCTCGCGAGCTTTTTCCATAAAGAATAAAACCGCTTTGCTCGCCCGTTTATTTTAGCCTTTATGCCCTCATCCGCCAGAAACCGAAGTAAGGAATGTTGCATCTTTTTAATATGCTCTTCCGCCGCTTTATAGTAAGGCTTACTTTCTCTAACCAGATTTTTATACTCTTCGGGATATAGATACTGAAAAGATAAGTCGTTTAACTCGCCGCTGACTTCTCCCATTCCTAGCCTCTCCGCCAAGGGGGCATAAATTTCCAATGTCTCCATAGCAATTCTAGGACGTTTGGCAGCGGGGACCGCCCAAAGTGTCCTCATATTGTGGAGCCTGTCCGCCAATTTAATTATCACTACTCTAATGTCACGGGCCATAAAAAGGAGCATCTTTCTGAGATTTTCCACAAACTGCGCCTGAGCGTCCTTCTTCCACCTTATGGTTGCAACCTTGGAGACCCCATCCACCAAATGAGCCACGTTTTCGCCAAATTCTCTTACCAAATCTTCACTCTTTGCACCTCCATCCTCAATAGTGTCATGGAGGAGCCCAGCTATTATTGAGTCCTCGTCCAGCTTCCAGCTGGCAAGTATGGTGGCTACTTCCAAGGGGTGCTCATAGTACGGCTCGCCGCTAAAGCGCACCTGGCCAACATGCGCCAACTTAGTTAGCTCCCACGCTTTCACCAACTTTTTTTCGTCGTACTTAATATCATTGTTACTCATTTCCTCAATGAGTTCGGTGAATTTTTGCTCACTCATACTTAATATCTTTCAAAATCAGCTCGATATTTGTATTGCCGTTCCAAGTGTTCTCACTCATGCGATAGGCAACGCTTGCGGCTTTCGCGTCACTTTTGTCGGGACAATTAAACATCATCGCCTCCACTTTCGTGCTGTCATGCTCTAAAACCATTTTTAAGTGATTATTAAGCTTGCCAACAAGTCTTTGGGAAACTATTTTTACATTACGTGTCGCAAAAACCGGAGCAGGGTTTCCCACACCGTAGGGCTCAAGTTGCGCAAGCGTATTATAAACCTTTTGATTTACTTGGCTAAAACCAAGCTCACAATCAATCATTAGTTTGCGCTCAAGCACTTCACTGCCCAATAGCGGTGTCGCGTACTCGTTGATTTTTTGACTGAATTCAGCGATATTTTTAATCTCAATTGAAAAGCCCGCGGCCATCTCGTGCCCGCCGCCCTCAATAATAAGCTCGCTTTGGGCTCGAATTGCCTCAATTATATTAAACCCGGGGACCGAGCGCGCGGAGCCTTTCGCAATCTCGGACCGCATGGAAAGTACAATTGCAGGGCGATTAAGCTTCTCAACAACTCTACCTGCAATTAGACCAATTACACCTTCATGGTAATTTGCATCCGCCATGACAATCACGGATTCAAGCCCGGTGGGCAGATTTCCTTCCATAAATGAAACCGCAGCTTCAACTGTATCCTGCCTTTCCTTGTTAAGTTTATTAAGGGTAAGTGCCAAATCTTCCGCCCTTTTAGGGTTTCTGGTGCACAAAAGGCGCAAGGCATCCATACCGCTTGCCATCCGCCCCGGGGCATTAATCCTCGGAGCAATCATGAAGCCTACTTCATAAGTGCCAATTTTTTTCTCGAGCAAACCTGACACCATTAATAATTTTCTGAGGCCAAGTCTCGTGATTGTATTCAGTTCCTCTAAGCCATACTTAACAAGCGAGCGGTTGACTCCAACAAGCGGCAGCTGATCTGCGATAACACCAATAGCGACCAATTCCAACTTCCCTATCTGAGCGTCATTTTTCAACTTCCTACTAATCTCTTTTGCAAAAAACCACGCCACACCTGCCCCGGAAGTTTGGGTTGTATGAATAATGGAATATGCACTTGGAAGCTTTCCACTGGCTTGATGATGATCGGAAATTATTACGTCTACGCCCAGCTTCTTAGCCGCATCTACTCCATTATAGGCAACTATGCCATTGTCAACTGTAATAATAAGTTTCAGGTCTTCAACTTCTGCCTTTAGTTTTTCTACGCTCTTACCGCTAAGACCGTACCCGTCGTTGAATCTGTCAGGGATATAAGGAAGAACGTCTGCTCCCAAGCTATCTAGAATCTCCCATAAAATAGCCGTAGCACAAACTCCATCAGCGTCATAGTCACCATAAACCACTATTTTCTCATTTCTTTTTATAGCTTCTGCAATTCTGTCTACTGCCATCTGCATTGCTTTACGAGATAATCCTACGGAAGGCAGAGAAAGCCCCCCTGGATGCGTCGGATTTAAAAACCATTCTTTTTCTTTTTTGGTTTTTATCCCGCGATTCTCCAGTAAAATCTCTAAGATATCTGCGGTTTTACTTTTGTTTTTAATCTCCCACCTCTTTTTCGGCATAATCGTTTTTAATAGTATAATGGTCTAATGACCCTTACAATACCAGAGGAAGTAAAAACTTTAAGCAGTAAATTTGAAGCCTCAGGGCATGAACTCTACCTTGTTGGCGGAGCAGTTCGTGATTATGCCATGGGCAAGCCAATTTATGACTGGGACTTTACAACCGACGCAAGTCCGGAAAAAATACTGGCTATTCTCGGTGAAGATGCTTTTTATGACAACAACTTCGGGACTGTGGGATTTCCGTATAAAGAAGGAGAAAGGCCTTTTGAAGTCACGACTTTCAGGACAGAGACAACTTATTCTGACGCAAGGCACCCGGATGAAATAAAGTGGGGAAATACTCTCGAAGAAGACCTCAAAAGGCGTGATTTTACAATTAATGCGATGGCCTTAAAAATTTCAAATTTAAACTTTAAAATTTTAAATAAAGAAGATATTGGAATTATTGACCCTTACGATGGGAAGAAAGACATAGATAAGAAGCTTATCCGAGCGGTTGGGGACCCGATTGAGCGCTTCTCAGAAGACGCTCTCCGGATGATGCGCGCGGTGAGAATAGCCTCAGAACTGGGATTTACTATCGATGAGCAGACTTTCAACGCCATAAAAATGCACGCCGGGTCTATCCACAAAATCGCCCATGAGCGGGTGCGCGATGAGCTTTTAAAAATTCTAGGTTCAAAATATCCATATGAGGGCGTACTTCTCCTGCATGGCTCGGGGCTTATGGATGAAATTCTGCCAGAGCTTTCAAAAACCTTCGGGGTGGAACAAAAGTCTCCCGGCAGGCACCATATCTATGACGTTGGTACCCACTCCTTAATGTCTTTAAAAAACTGCCCCTCGGGAGACGCAATTGTGCGCTTTGCAACTCTAATTCACGACATCGGCAAGCCCCAAACATACAAAGTTCAGGATGCGATTATTACTTTTTACAATCACGAAGTCCTTGGTGCGAGGATCGCCAAAAATATCGCGGCCCGCTTGCGCTTTTCAAAGCGTGACTCAGACAAGCTTTGGAAACTCGTTCGCTGGCACCAGTTTACAGTTGACGAGCACCAAACCGACAAAGCCATAAGGCGCTTTATCACCAAAGTAACACCGGAATATGTGGAGGATATGCTGGCACTCCGCACTGGGGACAGACTTGGCGGAGGAGCAGCAGAGACTTCCTGGCGCCTGGAGGAATTTAAAAAACGCCTCATCGAAGTCCAAAAACAGCCCTTCACTGTCCGCGACTTAAAGATTAACGGCTCAGACGTCATGAAAGAATTGGGTATCAAACCCAGCCCCAAAGTTGGGGAAATACTCAATAAACTTTTTGAGGATGTAGTGGAGAAAAGAGTGGATAACGAAAAAGAAGCTTTATTAGAAAAGTTAAGACAAATAACAGAAAGTTAACCTTGGCTCTTTTCGCCTCCCCATGGATTCCCAAACGCATCCACTTTTTCTTCTTTTGGAGAAACGTTACCCGGCAATCCTCTTTCTACTTGTGTATTTTTCAATATTTTCTGGTCCGTCGCCGCTTCTTCTTTCTTTATGGTTTCCATTACCTCAGCTTCAGTATTTGGATTGAAAGGATCTCTATATAATTGTCTTTTACTTTCCGCTGTAGCAATTTGTTCCGCAGTCGGGCGAACTTCACTTGAATCGCTCATAACTTCACCTCCTTCAGTTTCTGACATAAGATATTATAACACTAAACTATTTTTTGGAAAACTTTCTCTGAAGTTTATCTAAAGTTACATACAAAGGCACTGCTACAAATGGTGAAGAATAAGTTCCCGAGATAGCGCCAATGAGTAAGGCCACGGCGAACCAGCGGATTGTGTCCCCGCCGAAAATTACCAAGGTCACAAGCATAATTATTATCGTCAAAGAATTTATTATCGAGCGGCGCATGGTCTCGGTGACCGCCCGATTTACCACATCATGGATTTCTCCTCCGTGCTTTTTTTGAATTTCCCGGATTCTGTCAAAGACAACTATGGTGTCGTGGACTGAGAACGAAAGCGTGGTTAAAACCGCAGTTACAAAAAGAAAGTCTATTTCAGCGCCAAAAAAGTGACCTAAAATTGAGAAAGCCCCAATTAAAACCAGAGTGTCGTGTATTGTGGCTAAAATTGCTGAAACCCCAAAAGTTATCTTTTTAAACTGCGTGGCCACCCATAATAAAATCGCGCTCCCCGCAAGAGCTATTGCAATTGCCGTCTTTTTAACCAGCTCCGGCCCGATGGTTGGCCCGACATTCTGGAGGCTCAACTGCTCCACTTCCAGACTGGCTGCAATTTCTGACACCTTTTTTTGCTCTTCATCGTTCAAACTCTTGGTCTTTACCACCAACCTGTCTTCGCCGGAAGTCACAAGCTGGGCAACTTCTATATTTGCCTCCTTGAATTTAGTCTCAAGCTCGGCCTTTTTCTCGGGATTTGGAATTTTGTAATCAATGACTGCTCCCCCTGTAAAGTCCAGGCCCAAAGGAAAGCCCCAACTGGTAATCGCATAAATGCCGGCCACTATAACAATTGCCGAAAGTACAAAATATACTTTAGTGTATTTTAACCAGTTGGTTATTTTCATTTTTTTATAAACAACCTCAGTAAATTTCTTGATATAAAGACTCCTGTAAAAAGACTAATAAATATTCCGAGTGCCAAAGTCAATGCAAAACCGCGAACCGGGCCCGAGGTGTGCAAAAATGACCAATTAAAGGGATTTGCCAATATAAAAGCCGTAATCAGAGTGGCAATATTGGCATCGCGAATTGAGTCCCATGCCCGACCAAAGGCGGTTTCCAAGGCAAAGCTTACCGAGGCGTCTTTCGCCCGCTCCTCACGGTACCTTTCAAACACCAAAATATTGGCGTCCACCGCCATGCCAACCGACAGAATAAAACCTGCGATTCCCGGTAAAGTTAGCACAACCGGAATAAGTTTATAAATTGCAAGAGTGTAAACTCCAAAAAGAATAAGCCCGACATCTGCAACTATCCCAAGCCGGCCATACATTACTACCATAAATAGGGCAACTACAATGAGCCCGACTATTCCGGCCTGAACACTTTTTTCAATAGATTCGGCTCCAAGGCTCGGGCCGATGGTGCGCTCCTCGATAAGGTTTATCCCAACAGGCAGGGAGCCCGCATTAATTTGAATAGAAAGCGCGCGTGCGTCCTCCACCGAAAAACTCCCCGAAATTTGAGCTTTACCTCCGGTGATTTTTTCCTGCACAACGGGGGCTGAGACTATCTGCCCGTCGAGAAGGATAGGAAGGTTTTTGCCGACATTTTCTTCGGTTAATTTCTCGAATTTCGTAGAGCCTTCGGGTGTAAATTCAACTCCCACACCCGGGCTCCCGTCAACCTGACTAAATACTACGTCGGCGGATACAACATCTGCGCCGGTCAAATCAGTGGGAGCTAATACTTCTTCAGTCTCCAGGCGGGCCTGCCCGCCATCAGCTGGAGCCTCAGGCGACTGCAGGCGGGCAAATACAAGCTGTGCGGTTTTGCCGATGAGCTCCTTTGCACTTGCCGTATTGGTTACACCGGGAAGCTCGACGATGAGTCTATCGCGCCCTTCAAAGTTCGCCCGCTGAACATTGGCCTCGGACACCCCAAATAAATTAATTCTTTGGGAAACAACTTCGGTTAACCCCGCGAGAGCGCGCTCTTTTTCAACAGCCTCCATCCCATCGGTCTCGGCTTCAAAGACAAAATGGCTGCCCCCGACCAAATCAAGCCCGAGCTTGAGTTCAAAATCACGAACTATATTAATATTGCCGAAATTGATTGTGAGAGGAGCTTTGGCAAATTCCCGACCCCCAACTGTAAATTTCGAGGGAAACGCAATCGTGAGCGCAAAAACAGAGAATACAAAAATATAAAAAAGCCTTCTCATGGGGTTTTTGTACATACTAGCTCACCAAGGATTCTTCGTCTCCAATAATCATGACTCGACTTCCGGCTAAGATCCCAAGAAGGAATGGATCTCGCCTTTTTTTTCTAAAGTCCAGCTCCTCCCGGCTCATAACGGTGTAGTTGATTTCCTGAGACCGCCTGGATTCCTCGGCACGCACCAAAGTTGCAAGCTCTGGCAGCACTATTTCGCCGACTACCAAAATATCAACCTCGTCCTCACGCTTTCTCTCCTTTTGTCTTGTAAAGCGGCCAGAAAACATCACAAAACCGGGTTTTCCCAACTTTACTTTGTTTGTAATCAAAGTAGCTCCGAGTCCGGTATTTTTGGCCACGACCGAGAGGAAATCTTCATACATGGGGTAGTCTTCGCGAAGCCAATAGTATACCCTGTTTCCCCTTGGTTCCTTTTTTATTATGCCGGCCGTCTCAAGCCTTGAGAGGTCTCGCCTTACCGCATTAATCTCCTCTTTGACTTCACGGACAACTCCCCGAACATGATACATCTGTCGCGGATTGCCGTAGAAAAGCTCCAAGAGTTTAACTCTAACTTTAGAGGTGATAATATCGCTTAAATCTGCCATAATCTTGCCGGGCAGCAGAGATTAGTATTCTATTGTATTTCCTTCAGGTACTGCTTCAATCCAAATTACTCCCTTTACAAAGCCAACTTCCTGTCCTTCAGCATCATAAAACTTAGTACGTTCATACTGTGATTCCTTCTCCCAAGTGCCTTCGATAGCCGCTCCATTTTGGAAAAGCATCATCTCACCCGAACCCACGGTTTCATAATACATATGCTTTTCTTCGTCAACCGGTCCATCTTCCTCAATAAACTGGATGACCACATTCTTTGCCGACAATTGCGGCTTGTCAAACTCCCAGTCAGTGTGGGGCTTTCCGCCGTTAACCCGCATATAGCTATTGCTTCGCTCATCATAAGTCCATTCAATATCGTAGTCTCCCGAGTCGGACCAGAAGCCGAATTTGATGCTTTTAATATCTGAGTTGACTGCAGGCTGGTCTTCAGTAAAGCTCCATGGTTCAAAACCGCTGTCCCAGTTGCCGTCAAAGCCGCGCTCTATACCCAAATCAAAAAGTAAGTCGGTCGAGCCAACCGCCGAATGCTCCCAAGCAGCAGGTGTTTCGCTAAGTCTGTATTGGTCCCGAACTATTGCGGGCGCCCCGGCATTTGCACCTCCGTCGAGAGCATTGCCCTTCGAGTGCCTCCAGCCCATATCAATGAGCTTCTCAATAGCCATAACTCGCGGGTCCACAACACCTCTCCTTTTGGTGCCGTTTGAGAGACAAGCCGGATCTTCCTTATTAGTACAAATATTGTTGGCGCCACCAAAGTGAACATACAAAGGCCCCTCACCGTACTCGGAAATCCAATTAATAAAGTAGATTCTGGCGCTTCTTATGGGGCCAATAGTCACATTTTCCGCTGCAGCTCCGCAATAAAATAATGCCAAAAAGCGGGTTATTCCACCTTCGGCAACCGCTTCGTAGATAATATCAGCGCGAGAAAGCCCGGATTGCGGACGTGAGTCCAAATGGTTTTCAATCATCACACCCATCGGCCGGCGGGCTTGCCAGATATCGCGCTCAACTGTTGTGAACATACCGCCATTCAGGGGACATTCCTCGGTTTTGGGGAGGCTTGCGATTTGCGAGCGGGCTGAGCCCAAACCCGTAGAAGTTGCACCACCTTGTGTGTAGGAAAAGAAAAGCCATGAAGCTCCTGAGGCCAGTAAATACAGCCCAAGAAAACTTGCAATTAAAGTAACTTTTTTAGAATTTATTAAGTTTTTCATTTACTTTTCCTCGCCTCCGACAGTGCCCTCTCCTCCTCTCGAGATAGCTCATATTTGCTTTCTCCACCTGAAATCGACTTGGTATAAACCCGGGTTCTATCTCTCGTGTGCAGCGCCGTTAGCACAAACCCAGTGTCCAAGCCGTCTAATAAACAAAGCGAAAAACTCTGATCTCCCCCTGTCTCGTTAAATGGATTATAACGGGTTAGACCCACCTTTTGTATCGGGAAAACACTCTGCTTGTTAACCCTCCCGAGCTCGTCCTTCAAGTGTTTAATCTCGACGGTATTTTTACCTTCAGCTTTTATGAGCTCTTCAATGGCTTTTATTAAGTCTCCGCCGCTTGCCTTCCTTGCAATCTTTTTATAGTGATTTAAAAGCTTGTAGAAAGTCAGCGAAAGCCCTGCTAGCCACAAAACCAAGGCTATTAACACAATTGGTAAAAGATCTACTAATTCTCCCACGACTCAAGTACAATAAAAACTTGAGTAACAATTTAACTCAGACAATTGTAATTATCCGTTGTTACTCCTGTCAAGTATATCATGACTAACTATAAGGCAGTCTTTGAGATTTTTGAAAAGAATTATAAACTAGTGCCTCTCGAGGTTTTCGGCAATGACCCATACAAAACATTAATTTCCACCTTGATGTCGGCCAGAACTAATGATGATACAACTCTCGTCGCTTCGCGACGGCTTTTCTCAAAAGCGAAAAACATAGAGCAATTAGGTAAACTGGACATTAGATCAATTCAAGAGTTAATTTTTCCTGTGGGCTTTTACAAAACCAAAGCAAAACACTTGAAACGATTGGCCAAAATAATTATTCAAGATTTTGAAGGTAAAATTCCAAAAACCCGGGAGGGTTTGATGAAGCTGCCGGGAGTGGGCAGGAAAACTGTAAATTTGGTCCTTAACCGCGCTTTTGGTGTCCCGGCAATTGCGGTTGACACTCATGTTCACAGAATCAGCAATTTACTAGGTTGGGTAAGCACAAAATCTCCCGAAAAAACAGAAATCGAGCTTATGAAGATTCTCCCCAAAAAATACTGGACCGACATGAATAGATTGTTTGTAAGTATCGGCAGGCAATACCGAAGCGAAAGGCAATTGAGAGAGTTTTTAGAGAAAAATAATTTATTATGATGGAGCTGAGGAACTCAGGGTCTCAAATTTGGAACACGCTTCCTAGAACTTAATTACAGCTGAATACTGCTCATCAGGATTGGTGATTCGCTCAATGTCGTTTTCGACTCTTGTTAAGAAGGCCACAATTTCGGGAAAAGACATTTTGGAAACATTTGGTATTTTGTAACTTCTGTCAATTACTTCGTTCTGAACTTTAGAAAATTCTTCCCCATCAAACACCCATCTTTTGCCTCCGTAATTCATAGCAATCCCTCTGGGCTCGGCCGAAACAACGTCGCGTAAAATACTCAAGGGCTCTTCGGGAAAACCAAGCGTCGTACGACCGCCTTCTGATCTTCCAAATGCTGGCTTCATTAGCCCCTCTAACATATCTGAATGATACACAAAACCTATATTCTTTCAAGCACTAGTTGGCGATTGGGAGAGTTATTGAAAAAAATAAACCAATTTAATAAGCAGCTATAGCCACGCCGAAGCCATTTTGTGCATAAGTGCAGCCCCAAACATACTCCCCGCCGGTCAAAAGTTTTTTATGCCCCAGTGTGTTTTCCCATAAACTAACGGCTTCCTGAGCAGATTCGGCCCCCGAGACCAAAAACTCAGAGATATTGTATTTTTCAAAAATCCACTTTAGATCTGGTCTTCTATCAGGCAGGGTACTAAAGCCTTCATGGCCATCTAGTTGACCCAAGTCTAAAAGTTCATTTAAGCGGATGGAAGCAATCGTACAAAGTTCAGCTTGATTGCTGATGCCGTTCACACCCAACTCCCGCCTTCGTGCATTGACCGCCTCCCAAAGCTCGGGACCGGACCAGTTGGAAGTTTGGGGCTGTACTGGGTTGACTACGATTACTTGAGGAGTTGGCGTGGGGCCGGGAGTCGCGGGTATTTTTGCGCTGGTTTGTGCACGGCTTTGAGATAAAATTGCCTGAGTTATGTCAACTCCAAAAATGTACCCTTGAGAGTATCCGACCAAAAAAACAACATGGAGCACAATAGACGCCAAGGCAGACGCAGCTAATACTTGAAAAACATAAGCCAGTGATTTTTTTATTTTCATTTTATGACTCCAGAATTACTGTAACCGGGCCATCAAGCTCACAGTTTATCTTCATATATTCACCAAACTCCCCGGTCTCTATAACTAAACCTGAATTTTTAAGCTTGCTTACAAAATATTCGTATAGTTCTTTTGCCTTCTCCGGTTCTTCGGCTTCGATAAAAGACGGCCTGTTGCCGTCTTTAGTATTAGCATACAGCGTAAACTGAGAAACAGATAAGATTTGGGCGTTTGCATCTTTAACGGAAAGATTCATTTTGCTGCTTGAGTCGGCCATTACCCGCAACTTAACTAGCTTGTCTGCCAAAATGTCGGCGTCTTTTTGACTGTCTCCTTTTTTGATTCCAATCAAAACAAAAAGCCCTTTGCCTATTTTACCAACTGTTTTATCACTCACAGAAACCTCAGCTGAGTTAACCCTTTGAATCACTAAACGCATTAGTTATTGTACATCAAAAGACCTAATTTTGAGGATAAAGAGAAGATATGCCGTTAATGTCATCCTGATGAAGAGCTCGTCTCACTCCATCATAGTAAGGCTCCATTACAGCCCCTTCTATGCTTGAGTGGCCAAGACCCGCCCCGTGACCAAGTTCGTGAAGATAAACCGTCTCAAGATCTATTTGACCAGCCAATGACAGACCGGTCCCGCCGTACCACTTGAAGTCTCTATTGTCGATAGCCATATCAAATTCGTCTCTTGTAGTGCTAAACCAGGTAACCCCAAGCACACCGCGTTCTGCAATGTTTACCCAGCCAACATCATTATTACCATCAAAATATTGAGGCCCTTTACATTCTCGAACCAAAGTTGGGCAGCGAGTTGTATCATTACCATAACTGAAAGCAAAATTAGAGCTTTCCACACTTGTCCATGTTGACATGGCAGAAAGCAGCCTATCGCGGGCCGAAGTAACAGGGCTTTTTGAGTTATTGTAATTAACCACAACCTGGCCATTCCCTACTATGTTATCCAAAAACTGATCCCAGACAAGACCGACGAGAGTGTAATCCGAAGAAAGCGGTCGAACGTCAGGGTAAACTCGTTTCAAAGTGGCCTCAGCGACCGCACGGGCGTTCTCGCCATAAGGCACTTCGACAAGCACTTCTACATATGCCTTATCTCCACCTACGTTTGCTTCACCTAAAATTGATACAGTTTGAGTGGCTTTAGTTTGGTAATTTGCCGCGTGAAGAGTGTTACTTCCAAGAACCAGAAGAAGACCTAAAAATAAAAAGAGAGAGACTAATAATCTTTTACCTAACGTAACTAAAGTCACAATACCGGAAGTTTATCAAAATGTGTCAAACCCCGCAAGCACTAAAAATCCCCCGTCAGGGGGACTCTTAGTGCTCTGGAAGACTATAAGCCAGGTTCTGTATTTCAGTAATCATCTATCTAAGCCCTGACCTCGGAGCGTCGGGAAGGCTACCTCAAATGCTCCATTCGCAGGTTGCAGCGGGGAGGATTGCCCGTTTCACCCTCACATAAGCTTTAGGCTTACGCAAGACTCGTCTCTGTTGCTCTAACTGGCGATTACCCGCTCCCGGTATTAGCCGGAACACCCTTGCCTTCTGCTGCCTGGACTTTCCTCTACATTCATGTTAACTGAACGTAGCGATTACCCATCTTCCAGAGTAAGCGTATTTTACCACAAAAGGGCTATTTTATGAAGTTTTCTTGAACAAAAATTCCGAAAGGAGGACCCTTGAGGTAATAACCACAGGCACGGAAAGAACAGCCCCCACGACTCCTGCGATTCTAAAACCGATAACTAAAGCAAGAAGGGTCACCACCGGGCTCACATTAGCCGAGCGCTCCATGACCTTGGGGACAAAAACATAATTCTCAATTTGCTGAATCAGAAACCCCAAGGCGGCCACAGCAAGACCCGTAAAAGGCGATATCCCCAGCCCAACAACAACAGCGGGAATTGCCGATAAAAAGGGTCCGAGATTGGGAACAATTTCAAAAACAGCAGCCAAAAGCGCCAAAGGAAGCGCATAGGGAATCCCTAGAATCAAAAGGCCAATGTAAGTTGCAAAACCAACTAGAAGCATTAAAATCAGCTGTCCTCGTGCCCAGCCTCCAAGCTCCTTCTCGAGCCTTGCTAAAACAACATCGACTCTTTTTGCTTGCTCGCGGGTCACTAAACTCGACAGGTGCTGGTCAAGCTTGTTACGAGCAAGGAGAAAATAAAGCGCAAAAATAAAAACAGTCAAAAGTGAAATTATGTTTGTAACTACCGAGATGCTGAGCCGAAGAATCTGTGACGGCAAGTTGCCTATTTGGGAAGTGACCTCGCGGGTTACCTGATCTATCACAAAAATCGGGATATCCAACTCTTCCAGAAGGCGGGGTATGGCACCTGCAAACTTGGTAGTTTGATCTACCAGAGCCGGAATGAGCGTGGCTATGGAAAACACAAGTAGCGCCAAAAGGATGAGATAAACTATTGATACAGATAAGGCCCTTGGGATTTTATAGCGCTGCAGCTTGGTAACCGTGGGGTTTAGAATTGTCATTATAAGTAGCGCCACAAAGAGTTGAAGTATGATGTCCTTAACATAATACAAAAACCCGATGAAGATAATAAAAAGAACCGTAAAAATTATTGTTCTGTAGGAAATTTCAATTTTCTTTGGCATTTTGTATATTATGCCATTTTTTGACCAATTTTTCTATCTTCCCACCATAGTCCTTTTTTGAAACATCAAACCACTTTATTCTTTTGTCTTTTTTAAACCAGGTAATCTGCCGCTTTGCATACTTGAACTCCTCACGTTTCCATTTTTCTGTGTCCGGCCAATCTTTATAACCTAAAGTTACTGACGGAGCGTATTTGAAAAAGTCCTTCTGTTTTAAAAATTCAACTTCTTTCTCAAAACCACTTTTTATTCTTTCGTCAACCCGCTTGACAATTCTTTTTTTTAACTCTTTTGCACTCGCTCGAAGGCCAACCCAAAGAACATCATCAAATTGTAAAGACTCAGCCGCACTAGCAGGAGCTTCGCCGTAATTCAAAACTTCCAAAAGTCGCACCAGTCTTCTTGGGTTTGCCCTGTCCGAAGAATTTAATTTTAGAGCCTCTACTGGACTTATTTTCATTAACGCCGCAAATAATTCTTCAATTGTCTTTGTAGAGAGTTTTTTTCTTAACTTTAGATTTCTCGGAATACCAATTCTATCTAAATTATCGACAACCGCTTTTATATAAAGCCCCGTGCCGCCGACTAAAATTGGCAGTTTATTTTGGGAGTATATTTTTCTTATGGCAGAGTTTGCAAAGTTAACATATTGCGACACACTAAACTCCTCATCCGGGCGAACCAAGTCATAGCCTAAGATTTTGCCGTATTTTTTGATATCTTTCCCAGTTCCAATATCCATATATTTATAAACCTGCCTTGAGTCAGCAGACACAAGCTCACCATTAAACTTCTTGGCAAGGCGCGTAGCTAACGCAGTTTTGCCGGTTGCCGTTGGGCCACAGATTACAAGAAGCTTTTTCATAGCTTATTATACAAGTGTTATAATGTCCCATGTCTAAAGGCAATGATTTACACGCCAAAGCAATCAAAGCTCACGAACAAGAACAGGACTTTCTAAAAGCCTTAAAGTTTACTGACGAGGCAATCATTGCCTCAGGAGAAGAAGGCGACAGTGGCGAAATAGCTGGTATTCTTGGCTCACGCCAAAACATTTTCAGCCACCTTTATGACAAGACTCAAAACAAGAATTATCTGATTTTGGCCAAGTATGAAGCCGAAGCAGCAGTGGAAATTGCTGAAAAAAGTGACACTTCTGCGGCGCTTCCTTACCGTGATTTAGCAAAAGCTTACGAACAGTTGAATGATTATCCAAACGCAGTAACTTATTTAGAGAAAGCAATTAATTCAAAACTCCCCGACAGTCACAACAGACCTGCCGTAAAAGCAGAAATTAAAGCACATTTAGCATATACAAAATATAAAGCTGGGGATAAATCGGGGATGAATTTAATGAATGAGGCAATCGCTGAACTGGAAAACGCGAAGGAAGACAAGTACAATAAAGACGTTTGGCTAAGTGGTGCTCACATGAGAACGGCGGAGATGCTAAAAGAAGATAATTTAGATTTGGCAAAAGAACACTTAAGAAAAGCAAAAGAAATTATTGATGTAAACAATGAACTAAAACTTCGTGCAGAGCAATGGAAAGAGCTTGCAAAAGATTTTAACGGTTGAAAGGAGTGTTACAATACAGCGACATGGCAGAAAGAACTGAGCAAGGTTTTGAGAAACTGCGTTCGGAAATCAATGCCAAGATAGACAATTTGCTTGCTGATACCGAGGGTTTTTTGGATGGCTCTAAGTTGGCAGGTTACAATGTACCTTCCACTGAGCTGGGAAAATGGCATGGGAGACCACTTCTGGGAGAAACTTGGAGAGATAATAAATTAAGCGATACTGCGAGGTTGATTTTATCTTCAAACGACGAAGCAGACAAACTTCACAAATCGGTCCAGGTGCATGTTAAACCAGAAAACACCGACGGCAGTATCACTTGGGTTTATTACTTAGACATTAAAGAAAACTTCCCAAGACTAAGGGCTTACCAGAACTTCACACGGACAAGTGATGGTGAGATAATCGACATACCCAACGACCCGATGCAAAGGCCTATAGCACAAGAAGATTTAGAGTTTTTTTCAAAGCTCCTAGACGCTGCAAAACAAAGCAGCCAATGAAAAAGAAGTGGCCGAAACCCCGTGCAAGAAAACTAAACCAACAAAAAGTGTCTGTTTTCCTGAACAAAATTGGTTTTGAGCCAGAAAAGATTAGCCAAGAATGGCGACATCTAATCGCTTTTGGGAAATATAAAAACAAACCGTCGGTTCTTAAATTGGCTTCCACTAAAAAAACCTCTAGACACACGAGAAACGAACATTATTGGAATGACGTAATCAAAGAATATTCTCAAGAAAGAGAGCTTTCTTTCATAGTTCCAGAAAATTACAGTTCCGGAGAATATGAAGGGCTTTTTTATTTTATTTGCGAAAGATTTTTTGGGAAGACTTTAGACAAACAAAAATCATATCCTCTAAAAAAGATTGCCAAAATGGCATTTGAAATAATCATGATGCCCAAGCCAAGCATTGCGCCGCCCAATTCCCAAGCAAGAAAAAGAAAGGTTCCAATTGGTGATAAACTTTTGGAGTCCGCAACAGAATGGGCATCTCAAGTCCCAAGACCGACAGACAAATACCTAAAAATCATTTCCGACGCTAGGCATAACTTAAAAACTGCCCCAGCACATGGCGACTTTACAGTACGAGCTATGTTTCTTTTGAAGGATAAAAAAATTGGGCTGATAGACGGAGAACATTATGGCTTTAACGGTCCAAAATATTATGACCCCGCTTGGTTTTACCTAAGAATGCGGCTTGAGCAAAATGAATTGGAGTCAGCTAATAAATTTCTCTATGAATTTAAAATTTTACTTCCAAAGCCAGCCCAAGAAATTTTTTGGCAAGAGTTAGAGCCTGTACTGACTCAACGTTTTATAGGCCATCTTTGGGGAGCCAAGAACAACAACGAAGAACTAAATAAACTAGAAATTATGGGCAAAGAAATGTTAGAAAATAAAATTATCTAGAAACTTGCTTCTTTAATTTTTTCCCTGGAGTGAAACGGGGGAGCCTGTGAGACTTAATTGTTACAAATTTTTCAGTGTTGGGGATTTTAACGGTCTTGCCTTTCATGGTCACAACCCTGAAAGTTCCAAAACCCGAAAGAACAACTTTTTCACCTTTTGCAAGAACCCTGCCAATTTCAAGAAGAAAAACTTCTACTGCTTCATCTGCACCTCTTTTAGTCAGATGTGCCTTTCTTGCTACTTGCTCAACGAGCTGCCTCTTTGTCATTGCGTTGAGAATATAGGAAAGTGAAGTTCTTGTCAAGAGGATGGGCAAAGTTAACTATTTGCCGCTGTCAGAATCTTTTTTTTCTGCTGAATTAAACAACCCATCAAATTCAAGGTCACTTCGCTTGTCTAAATATAATGCTGTTCCTAAACAGGCTAAAGTAAGACCCAGCGCAGCCAAGTCATTTTTTTCGTCATGGTCATAATTCATTACCACACCCGTCATGGCTAATACTGTCAGTCCCCAACGAGCCAATTTTCTTGCAGCTTCATGACTTCGAAACTTATCCAAAGATTCTGGATACTTGCTTTCTTGAGCTCCGGCCGCTCGTTCTGTATTCATAATTTATCGGATTGTATCACTTTGCGCTAGTTGTGTCACTGGCGCGGGTTTCGCGGATGACCGTTACTTTAATTTGCCCGGCGTATTCTGCTTCTTTTTCAAGTCGTGTCGCAATATCATGGGCAAGAACTGTGAGCTTGTCGTCGCTTACTTCATCGGGGTTAACCACTACTCGCACGTCGCGGCCGGCTTGGAATGCAATTGCCTCATTTACCCCTTCAAAACTCCCGGCAATTTCCTCAATCTTTTCCATTCTATGAACATAATTTTCGTGCGGCTCGTAGCGCGCACCCGGGCGGGATCCCGAAATTGCATCAGCAGACCAGACAATCACTGCTTCAAGTGACGAAAAAGGCTTGTCTTCATGGTGCTCTGCAATAATGGCAACTACTTTTTTGGGAAGCCCAAAGCGTTTGGCAATTTCCACTCCTTTTTGAATGTGAGTTCCCTCGTCATCAGTTGCCACCTTACCAATATCGTGCATTAAGCCCCCAAGACGAACCGCGTCAACATCGGCTCCAAGTTCCCGGGCAATGGACATGCCGATTTTGGTTTCCTCAATAGTATGAAGGCCCAAGTTCTGGCCATAGCTGGTCCTAAACTTAAACTTGCCAAGCATTTTAAGTAAATCGGTGGGGAGGTTATATTCCCCCACCTCTTCGGCAATTTTTTTGCCTTCCTCAAGTAGCACCCCATCCATATCGGAAGTAACTTGAGCAACGACTTCTTCGATACGTGACGGCTGAATCCGCTGGTCTTTCAAAAGTATCTCAAGCGACCTACGCGCGATCTCGCGCCTGACTGAATCAAAAGAAGAAAGACGAATTTCATTTGTTTCATCAAGTTCAATCTCAACCTGCGCCGCGCGCTCAAAGGCTCTTATATTTCTGCCTTCGCGGCCAATGATTCGTCCTTTAGCATCTTCACTGTCTACTTTTACCGTAGACACGGTATATTCTGCCACATAGTTAGTGGCGCCATGCTTCATTGCGTCTACCAAGATCTCGCGCGCCTTTTCGGCCGCTTCAACCTTGATGCGCTCCTCAGCATTTCTGATGCGCTTGGCAATTTCTGCTGTCAGTTCACGCTGAACTTCATCAAGCAGGAGCTTCTTTGCTTCTTCCTTAGAAAGCCCCGAAACTTTTTCAAGCTTCGAAAGTAACTCCTCACGCAGTTGTTCTTCGTTTTTAGCCATTTTAATTTTTAATTAAGTCAAGCTTTGCTTATAATTATTGGAGAATAAAAAATTACCGATTATTCATCGGTAGCCAAAAGAATCATCTGGAGCATCCTTTTGAACATTTTTATTCTCCTCCCGTGTATTTTACCACATTTTGGATAGTATTAAAATCAAAACCCTTGCGCGCCAAAAATGCAAAGGCCTTCCTATTATCCTTAAATCTTCGCCTTGAAAGCAGTTTTTTGGCGATCTTTTCTTCGTCAATTGCACTTTCGATTAACACTTCGTCAATAATATTTCTGTCAATTCCCTTTTGCCTTAATTCATATTTAAGCTCTTTCTTAGATTTAAGCTTAAACTCTAGTCTTTGATTGATCCACCACTTGGCAAACTTAGTATCGTCAACTAAATCCAACCGCTTTAGTCTAATAAACAACTTTCTGTGAATCGTAACTGGCACTTTTTTGCGCTTTAACCAACTAAACAATTCACTCTCTGATCTTGGGCGAAGAGTGGCAAAATTAAGAAGCTTGTTGTAAGTTTTGGCAAACTCGGCTTCATGGATTATTTTATTTATCTCTTTTTGGGAAAATTCCCGTTCGACTTTAATCCCAAACTTGACTAAGTTATCAAGGTCTATCCCAAACGCAAACTCGCCATCAAGATAAACATTGACTCGCTTGTTATTTCTCTGGGGTTTTAGTGAAGTTACAATAGGCATAGCCTCGGCGCTACTCTTCTTCTTTCTCTTCACCCAATTCTTTGGGGACGGGTTTACCATTTATCAGGGCTTTTCTAATTTCCTCCTCAATTTCTTTGGCCACTTTCGGATTTTCTCGCAAATATACTTTCGCGGCTTCGCGGCCTTGGGCAATGGTTTCATCTTTATAGCTGAAAAATGCCCCTTTTTTTTGGATTATTTCCATCTCAACCGCTACATCCAAAAGCCCGCCGACTTTACTTATGCCCTCATCATTCATGATGTCAAACTCAGCAACCCGCAAGGGGGGTGCCACTTTGTTTTTAACAACGCGGGCACGATGCCGGCTGCCAATTATATTATCTCCGTCTTTTAAGGTTTCAATTCTTCGAACGTCAATTCTTACCGAAGAATAAAACTTAAGAGCCAGTCCCCCGGGGGTGGTCTCGGGATTACCAAACATAATGCCGATTTTTTGCCTAATCTGGTTTGTAAATAAAAGAATAGTTTTGGATTTGGAAATAGCGCCCGTGAGCTTTCTGAGGGCCTGGCTCATGAGCCTAGCCTGCATGCCCATGACAGCGTCCCCCATCTCACCCTCCAACTCCGCCCGGGGAACCAGAGCGGCAACCGAGTCAACAACAACTATATCCAAGGCACCCGAGCGAATTAAGGTTTCCGTAATTTCTAAAGCCTGCTCGCCGGAGTCCGGCTGGGACATTAGTAAATCATCCAGATTTACTCCAATTGTTTCAGCGCGTGTGGGGTCGAGGGCGTGCTCCGCGTCCACAAATGCCGCCTGGCCGCCTTTTTTCTGGGCTTCGGCAATGACATGAAGAGCGAGAGTGGTTTTACCCGATGCTTCGGGCCCATAGATTTCAACTATGCGCCCGCGAGGAAGACCGCCAACACCAAGCGCCATGTCAAGCGCAATGGAACCCGTTGGAATAACATCAATGCTCCGGTTTGCGGCTGAGCGCTGACCCAATCTCATGATTGAGCCCGTGCCGTATTGCTTTTCAATTTGCTCCATGGCGAGTTTTATTGCCTGAAGTCTCTGTGAACCCTCTTCTTTTTGCACCGGAGCCTGTGTTTCTGTTTTCTTTTGCCTAGCCATTTTACTAACAAAGTTATATCATCCTATAAGGCCATTTGCAATGGCCTTGCAAGACGAAATCTATACTTGAAACTCGTCCTAAAACGACTTTGTAATGAGTCTTATAGAAAAGATTACAAGAGTCTTTAGTTGTGCTAAAATAGCATCCATGGCAGCGTCTGAATCAGTAAATCCAACTGATTATCAAACTCAAGTCTCAGAGCAAATTATAAGGTTCGGAATAAAGGGTAATCCGTTTACATTCGGACCAACATTTATACAGGAGCGCTGGGGAGAAAAGCCTTTGTGGGGTATTTCTTTTGAGGATCGCACTACTTTGCCTCTTGAACAGGATAGATTTTCATCTGACATTACAGATCCTGAAAGTTTAGAAGAATTGGAAATAACCCGGAAATACTCTGGTGTTCATATAGAAAGGGAATTCTTCACACATGCTGGGAAAGAAATTTTGGTCGAAAGGGTATCATTGGTTACAAAAGACGGAGATTTGGAAGAACAATATGTCGGTGCGTTATATAAAGATCCTGACATATCATATGTTCGGCCAACTGAGGCAATTTTTCAATTTGAATATGCAGGAGAAGAAGGACTGATGCATGGATGTGAGTTAGAATGTCCAGATTCTGTTAGAGATTTTCTTTCCGTCCCAAAACCTCTACTGGCCTGAAGTCTGTATGATAGTTTATAACTTCTGCCCACAGTGCAAAACAAAGACTGATAAATCGGGAGAGTACCCCAAATGCCCAAAATGCAATATCACTTTCTATAAAAATTCAAAACCGACAACCGGAGTACTCCCAATTAAGGACGGAAAAGTTCTTCTAGCCATACGTGCAGAAGAGCCCTTCAAAGGAACTCTAGACATTATTGGCGGCTTTTTAAAAGCTGGCGAGCATCCAATAGAGGGAGTGCATCGAGAGCTGATGGAAGAAACAGGGATGAAAGTTAAAATAATTGATTTGTTGGGAATATACACGGACTTTTACGCTGCAACAGGTGACCATACGCAAAACACATTCTATATTGGTGAACTATCGAATGGTAAGCCAAAAATTATGGATGACATTTCGGATTTAAAATGGATCAGAATAGACGAACTCGGCAAACATGGTGATGAAGTCGGCTTTCAATGTATTAAAGACGCACTGAGAGATTTAAGAAAGTGGTATAAAACTGGTCGGGGTAGGAGGAATTGAACCTCCGCCGGACGCACCCCATGCGCCCATTCTACCGTTAAACTATACCCCGATGAGGCCTATTTTATCACGTTTGAAGCAAGAAAAAGTTTCATTTACATTTTTCAACTTCTTTATCTACTACAAAGATAGCCTCATCATCCGCAAAAGTGATGACTTTTACGTTGTTTTTCTCAAACCTGACTTTGACTTTTTCTAACCCGATTTGAAAATCCTTGACTCCCCAATGTGGAAGCGGGGCAAAGTTAATAACACCCAAGCCTCCATTAACCACACTCGGAGCCTTGTCTGGGTCATCAAGCACTGCATATTCCGAAATGTCTTGGTATGGATAAATCGCCCCTGCCGACTCTCCGCCATATACCACTTTATCTTTTAAAATCATTTTCTTCAGTAATGCGTCAACTCCGGTCTCCCGCATCCAATAAGTGAGAATGAATATATTGCCGCCACTTATGAATATAAAATCAAAATCTGACAAGTACTCTTTAAAGTTGAATTTTCTATCAACTCTGTAGGCTCTCTCTAGATCAAATTCCCGAAGCTTGGGAAATATAGAGCGCCATCTCTCCTCAGACTCTATGCACCAATCAGGCTTAAAGGGTTTGTAATTAGTGGGAGTTGTAATATATAAAAACCTTACTTCTGCAAGCTCCTTGTCGAACAATTTTTGTAGCTTCTTTTCGTGTGTTTTGGTTATGTTATGAGAAAACAATGCCAGTTTCATAATATATTCTAGTCTTTTTGCGCTCTTTGTCTCAAGCTCACGTCTTGCATTTCCTGCAATTCTACCACGTTCAAAGCTAGCTAAAAACTTTTTCAGTTGACGGCACTTAATAAATCCTTACAATCAAAGCAAATGGCGAGTACTGAAATTAAACTACATTATTACCAAAAAGCACTCGTTAAAAAGCTGACATTAGCCAAAACTGGTAAGCGATTTAACCAGCTTATTATAAAGGGCCTTGAGAGCGAGCATATGAATTACCACCTTAAACAACTTCTTGAGACCGGATTTGTGGTTAAAAAAGAAGATATCTATGTTTTGACGGACGCAGGAAAAGATTATTCAAATTTACTCGACGATGGATTGGCAGTTACCGAAAAGCAACCCAAGACTTCAATCATTATCTGGGGAGTGAGAAAAAACAAAAAAGGCGAAGTCGAGCATCTTTTAAATAGGAGATTACGACAACCCTATTACGGAAAAGTTGGAAGAATTACCGGGAAAGTGATTTTTGGTGAAACGCTTCGCCAAGCCGCCGAGCGGGAGTTATATGAAGAAACAGGGCTTATGGCAAAAAATTTTACTCTTGAGGAAATCTACAGGAAACTCAGAAAAAGAGAGGATGGAATTTTCGTCCAGGACGTGATTTTTTACATTTTCTTTGTGACGGAATTTTCCGGGAAACTTATCAAAAAGACTCCATTTCAAGAAAACTTCTGGGCAAGCAAAAAGGAAATCTTTGGCAAGAACAAAAATAACTACGATCTTTACGATGACTTTGTGATAGATGAGAGAATGAAACCCAGAACACTAAAACTCAAAGAACATGTAGGAGTTGCCGAGGGATTTTAGCTTCTGAAGCAAGAAAGAGTTTCATAATTTGTATTATACACAACACTCACTTCCCGTAAACTTGAGTGTGAGTGCCGATATCTATAAAAACGAAATGGTCTTTACTTCGCTCAAGGTAGACTACACGAATATCGCCCGTAATGCTAAACGAACTGAATCCTTGCAATTTTCCAGATAGCGCGTGGTCTTCCAAATAAGGACTTTTTCTGTCCACTTTAAAAAGCTCTACTTGTTCTTTATAAAATCTGACCAAATTCTTGTGTGGGTGAATACGTTTCCTAAAATGAGGTTCAAATTTTCTCCCTAATGTTATTCTCACCATAAACAATAATCATGAAGTGAGATCTTTCATCATTTCGTCAACCGAGGTGTAAGACTTTAAATTTCCCTTCTTTTCATCTTCTAAAAATTCTTTGTATCTTTTCTCAAGTACCGCTTCTTCCCTTGGGGTAAGATACTCAACTTTCTCCCCAATGTGTATGTCCAAATCCTTTTTGGCCAGTTTTGTCATAATGACACGCATAGCTTCTTGTAATGATGAGAAACCATATTCCTCTGCCACTACTTGAGCCGAATCGCGAAGCTTTTTGTCCATTGGTACTTGTACAATTACTCTGGTCATACATACAATTATAAAGGTTTTGTATCGCTAGTCAATAATTATTTGTGGTAAAATAAAGAAAATGAAAATAGCCATACTCTCAGACTCGCATGACCACATTGATAATTTAAGAAAAGTTCTTGAACAAGCAAAAGGGGCCGGAGCAGAAGCTGTAATTTTCTGCGGTGACATGTGCGCTCCGGCAACTGCAAAAATATTTGCTGAAGTGGAGCTCCCTGTTTATGCAGTATTTGGTAATTGTGACGAGGACCAATACCAGATTGCTCTTCGGGGTGGTGCGAAATTCAAAATCGTTGGTTTGGCCGAAGAATATCATCAGATTGAATTGGGAAAGAGGAAAATCGCAATCTGCCACTACCCCAAGCTTGCAGATTTACTTTCCAAAACCGGTGAATATGATGCGGTCTTTTTTGGCCACACTCACCAGGGAGGGATGGGCAACCACGGCAAAACTCTACTTCTTAATCCAGGAGCTGTTTGTGGCATCAAGGATGGGAAATATGACGAAGCAACCTTTGCAATTTATGATACAGACACCAACTCCGCGGAGCTGGATGTAATCAAATAAATCCCCTCCATTTCTGAAGGGGATTTTTGCTTCCTACCTGCGTAGGCAGGCAAGACTTAAGCTCTAAACTACTGGGGCATCAATGCCATCCCAAACGTCTTTGCTTACAAACTTTGTGAGTCTTGATCCATCGACTTCGGCTTTCAAGGCATATCGCACTTGAGTTCCTCCGTCTTTTGTAGGTCTCTCGTACTTAGTTTTCTTAACTTGAGAAACTGGTACCGAAACCTTGGCTCTCTTCTTTACATCGTAGAATTGTTGATCCAAATTGACTCACCCCCCTTCTTGGCTAAGCTTAAAATAGTCTAGTTCACCCTCACTTGTCAAGCACAACTTGCCTCAAACTGATTTACTTCACCCAAAAGTTCTAATATAATGGCTATATCATGGCCTCAAGCAAAAAAGAGGAGTTTGCTACTTACATTCGAAATTTTATCTTCGGAGTCGAAGATAGCCTAGTTTCTACGGTTGGGCTTCTCTCGGGCGTTGCTGCGGCGGGGCTCCCCAAACACGACATCTTCCTGACCGGTATAATTCTAATTTTCGTGGAAGCGTTCTCCATGGGCGTAGGCAGTTATTTATCCGAAGAGTCTGCTGAGGAGTATACGCGTGCCCGGAAATCCCTTTCCACTCAAGGTGCATTAATTATGTTTTTCTCCTACTTTGCCGCGGGATTTATTCCCCTGGCACCTTACCTGGTGTTTGACGTGTCCCCTGCTTTCTTTATTTCAATTTTGTTGTCCCTCATGGCTTTGTTTATGTTGGGGCTGGTAAGTAGCAGGATTTTCCACACTGACCACACCATGAAGCACGGTGTCAGGATGCTCATCATTGGCGGCCTGGCCATCCTTGTGGGGGTTATTGTGGGGAAGCTAGTTAATGCCTAGCTACTCGTATCTAATTGCTTCAATAGGCGTTAAGTTTGCGGCTCTTCGGGCGGGGAAGACTCCAAAAAATATGCCAATTGCCGAGGAAATACCAAGTGCTACGGCGACTGCCACGGCATCAAGCCCCAAGGGGAAGTAGGGCTGAACTATTAGCACTACCAATGCCGCCAAAGCCAAGCCCACTATTCCTCCTAAAAGAGATAGCAAAACGCTTTCGGTCAGAAACTGGAGTAAAATATCGCGCTTTGTGGCGCCAATTGCCCGCCTGATGCCCACTTCCTTGGTGCGCTCAGTTACGTTGGCATACATGATGTTCATAATGCCGATACCCCCGACGACCAAGGAAATCGAGCCAATGGCAATCAGTACCGCGTTGACGACACTGATAATCTGGTTAATTGTGGCCAAAAGCTCCTCTTGTTCACTAACCTCAAAATCGTCCTCCTCGTAGCGCTTGAGTAACTCTTTTTCAACAAGCTCCTTGGCGGCCGCCACCTTATCCTCGTCAGCAACCCCGACATAAATTGCAAAAAAGGTCTTTCCCGGATTTAGGTTGCCATAAGTAGTTCTATAGGGCATCAAAACTGCGTTATCAAGCTGATCGTCCCCTACATTTTCAGAAACGCCAATAACTTCATATTTTTGGTTTTGCACTTTAATGTCCCGGCCCACTGCGCTTTCAAAATCGCCAAAAAGCTTCTCCGCCAAGCTCTTGCCAAGAACCACTTTCTTCGAACGCCCTTGCATATCCCCCTTTGTAAAAACCTCACCAGCCTCAGCGTCTATGCCATACAGACCAAAAAAGTCATCGCTTGTTCCCATTACGTAGCCGAATTCTTCCTCTTTCCCTGCAACAACATCAATGGCCTTCATAAACACTGGAACCACATATTCCAGGTCCCCAATTTTCTCAAGGGACTTAATGTCCCGTTCGTCAAAGTCCGCACCTCCCGCCAAGCCCGCGCCAAAGCCCTGAGAAAAGCCGCTGCCGGGCAGAATAATAATAAGATTTGTACCCAAATCCTCAAACTGCCTTGTAATGTAGTTTCTTAGTCCCAGTCCCAGGGAAATGAGCATCACCACGGAAAAAACCCCGATAAGAATGCCCAAAGAAGTAAGCCCGGTCCTAACTTTGCTTCTGCCAAAATCCTTCAAAGCGGTTCTAATTAAAAAAGTAAAATAATTCATAAATTTTTAATACTTTTTGACAATCATCCCGTCGCGGACGAAAATCTGACGGTCGGTCTTTTTGGCAACATACTGATCGTGCGTCACAATAACAACTGTCACTCCTAAGTCGCGGTTCAAAGTCCCCAATAACTTTAATATTTCCTCGCCTGTTGCCGTGTCAAGGTTACCCGTTGGTTCATCTGCCAAAATTATCTCTGGCTTCATGACCAAGGCTCGCGCAATGGCCACACGTTGCTGCTGACCCCCCGAGAGCTTGTTTGGATAGCTCTCAGCTTTTTCGGAAATAGCAAACTTGCGAAGTAGCTCCATGGCATAATCGTGTGGATTAAATTCCAGTTTTTCTTTTGCGTATTGGGTGGGCAAAAGCACATTCTCAAGAACCGTTAATTTCTGAATCAAATTAAACTGTTGGAACACAAAGCCGATGTAGTCGCCCCGAAGCTTACTGATGTCCGCGTCCTTAAGTCTTCCCGTGTCTTGGCCGGAAATTATCACCTTTCCGTTAGAAGGGCGATCGAGAAGTCCAATTATATGCATAAGGGTCGACTTGCCGGACCCGGAAGTGCCCAAAATCCCGACATATTCTTTTCGCTTTATAAGAAGGTTAATATCCCGGAGCGCGTAAAAGTCACCATCCGCAACTTCGTAAACTTTGTTGACTTTCGTAAGTTGTATCATGCATTTTGTTAGTCAAAAACCTTCTCGCCTTCAGAAATGTCCCCTTTAATCTCAACCCGCTCTTCGCCTTCAATGCCTACTTCAATATATTTTTTGTCCTTACCGCTATTAACTAAGACATAATCCCCCTCGCCATCGCTATTTACAAAGTCAGCGGGCACATAAAGGACGTCGTCCTTTCGAGAGAGAATAAATTTCGCATCCCCGGTCATGCCAATTTTATATTTGAGTAGATTGGTGAGGTCCAAAGAAAGTCTAATCGGGTAGACCGTTCCGGTCTCAACCGCGTCTGGAGCTATTGACACTGAAGCAACGGTTGCGTTTACGGCTTCGCCATCAAACGCATCCAAGACTATTTCTGCAGTGTCCCTCGGCCCAAAAAAAGCAACTTCGGTTTGGTCCGCTAGAACCTCAAAATAGAGAGTCCCGGGGTTAACTACAGCCACCTGAGGCGTAGCTGCCGTGATGTTTACACCGGGAGATTCGGAATTAACTATCGCAACAACCCCGTCAAACGGGGCAACAAGGGTGGCATCCTGGAGGTCTTTTTGAGCAGACATCAAGGCATCCCATGCTTTGTCGCGTGCGGTTTCGGCCGCGGTGCGATCGTTTTTTTGCGCAAAGGTTTCGCCGCTGTCATTTCCTTTTACATCATCCAAAACTTCCTGCGCGTTGGCCTCAGCAGCACGATAATTGGCGCGAGCCGCTTGATAGAGGGCGTTGAGTTTCACCGTGTCAAGCTTCATTAAAGCCTGGCCTTTTTTTACTTCCTCTCCGACTTTAACTCCAACCCAAGAAACGGTTCCTGAAGTATTAAACTGCAAGCTGGCATAATCCGTGGCGCTTATTTCGCCTGTTAGAACCAGTTCTTCCTCAACTGTCCCGCGCTCAACTGTTGCTTCCTGAGTCGCGCCATTACCACTGGCGCGCGCGCGAAGCACAAAAAAACCAATGGCCAAAATTATGATTATAACTAGCGTCAGTTTTTTATGCGCACGAAGCCATCTAAAAAGTCTCATAGTCAGTATTGTACTCCGCCTTGAGGCTAAAGGGAAGAATTATCCAGCTCTTCGAATTTGAAAAACTGGTTTATATATTGAATATTGTCTGGCTCTAATGCAAGTTGACCAGCGCGGGCATATGCTTCAAGTTCGTCTGGGGTAAGAAAACTCCACAAATTATAGCCGACAAAGGATGAAGTTAATCCCAATGCCGCAGTATTAAATACTCGTCGCGATATTTTAGTTGCCTTTGAACGCTCGATGTTTCTTAAATCCTGTTTATCGGACAGGTTGTTGCCTACAATAATCCCTCCAGTCATTGAAGTAGTCAGATAACTCAATTTCAATATGGACCCATTGTCTTTCAAAATCCCACCGCGCGCGTCCTGCCATAAATGGACTAGTTCATGCATTACTGCAGTGTGCGAGTTTAGTAGTTTCTGGGGATCAACAGTTAACCCTGCTTCAAAATAATCACCAAGCATTGCTTTCGAAAATTGTAGCATCGGCGAATCACTTAGCCTAGATGGAACGTAGCTCGCATAATGATTAGTCTTCGCCTGATCCAATACTATGTGAAGCGGATATTTATCAAGAAACGTGTTTAGGCTATCCACTCCACTTTCTTCGTTGGCAATGTGAGTCAAAGTTTCAAGAAACTCCAATTCGTTGACCCGGACAGAATATTTCTTACCTGCATATTCTAATTCCATGTCCTCCCCCGCAACGAAAACTCCAGATCTTTCTTGCCAATTTAAAATGGAGTGCTCCTTGTTGATTGATTCTCTTATTCCATCTTTGTTGATCATCCATAGACCAACGGCTTCTATAGAACCTAATCCTAGAGTGGCTAGGAAATCTCTTCTCGAAAATAATTTAGGAGTCTCGGCACTCATTATCTCTTTGGAGATTGCTTTTGTTTGCGAGCTCTTCCGCCGGTTCCAACCATTCTTCGCTCACGCTCGCGGGCATCGCGAGTCAAAAGGCCTTCGCTTTTTAAAACACTTCTAAATTTCTCCGGGTTAAGCTTAGTAAGCGCTCTAGAAATACCATGAATAACAGCCGTAAGCTGGCCATCTTTGCCGCCTCCCAAAACTCTTGCCGTAATATAATATTTACCCGTGGTTTTGGTCAGCTCAAATGGTTTCTGCCATAAAGCTGCCATGAGCTTCCCCGGGAAGTACTTTCCAATCACTTCTTTATTAACCAAGCTTTCACTACTTCCTTTGTAAAGCCTGACCCGAGCCGTTGCAGACTTTCTTCTTCCTATTGCGTATGTATAATCTGTCTTTTTTGCCATATTACCTCTCGACCGTCAGCCTTCTCATTCTGCCGGACTGCAAACGATTCTTGGGAAGCATCCGCGAAACCGCGAGTTCTATCACTCTTTCCGGCCGCTCGGCTATAAGCTTTGCAACCGCCACTTCTTTAAATCCTCCAGGATAATTTGAATGCTTTTGGTAAACCTTTTGGTCAACTTTTCTACCGGTTAATACCAACTTGCCGGCATTTTTGACAACTACCGAGTCACCCATATCAATATGAGTGGTATAGCTTGGCTTGTGCTTGCCCATGAGGAGTGTAGCCACACGGCTTGCCAAACGGCCCAAGGGCATACTGGCTGCATCCAGCTCGTGAGACTCTCTTTTAATTTCTTTTGTTTTTATTTGGTACGTTTTCATTTTTCTTTTTCTCTTCTTCAGGCATTTCTACCCACGAGAGACTTACCATTTCTGCACTGTCTCCACGTCTTGGCGCTAAATTAGTTATCCTCACATACCCGGAATTTCTTGAGCTCGCCAAAGCTCCATACTTTTTGAAAAGCGCGTCCGCTGCCTTTTTGTCATTACCCAGCTTTCCCAATGCCTCTCGCCTGGCAACAAGGGAATTATCCTTAACAAATCCAATGAGCCGTTCAAGCTCGGGGAGAACTGCCTTTGCTTTAGCTTTGGTAGTTTTAATACTGCCATGAGAAATCGTCTCCTTCGCCAGTGAGCGAAAAAGTATGTTGCGACTTTTTCGATTTCGCCCAAGTTTTTTACCAAACACTTTCTTACGCATCGCGCAGCTGCACTCCTTTCGTCTTCAATGCCTCATTTATGACGTCTATGGACTTCTCTCCTAGATTTCTAACTTTAGTAAGCTCTGAACGCTCGGCACTGGCCAACTTCTCAACTGTATCAAAACCGCTTTTTGCCAACGCATTGGCCACTCGTGTAGGAAGGCCAATTTCCTCAATCGAGAGTTTGCCAATTGGCCCTAGAGAATCTTCCTCGGTAGTAGGTGCTGCTTCCTCAACCTTTTTAGGGTTTACTATCTGCTCAAAATAAGAAAGCAGTATCTTTGCCGCCTCGGTTAAAGCATCCTTTGGCGCTATGGTTCCGTCTGCCCAAATCTCAAGAATCAGCTTGTTGTAATTGGTAACCCGACCTACGCGTGTTTCTTCTACTTTAATAATTACACGCTCAACTGGCGAAAATCTTGCATCCAAGGGGATTGCTCCCACGCCTTCCCTTTCCAGCTCGTCAGCCATGATGTAGCCAACTCCTGTTGCGACCGACATCTCAGCATTAAGAGACGAGCCATCAGCAAGGTTTGCAAGAACCAAGTCGGGGTTCGCCACACGGACGTTGGCAGGCACTACCAAGTCAGCTGCCTTTACTTCACCGGGGCGCTTAACCGAAAGACTCACAGTAGCTTTTTCGTCTCCCTTATATTCAAACCGGACTCTCTTTAAATTCAAAAGAAAGTCAAGTACATCTTCCTTCATGCCTTTGAGTGTCGAAAACTGATGTTGTACTCCTTGAATTCGCACACTTGTTATTGCCGCTCCCTTGAGACTCGAGATTAAAACTCGGCGAAGTGCCGTCCCAATAGTGTCTCCATAGCCCGCTGCAAGCGGCCCAATTTCAAATTTTGCGTAATTGTCTTTTTGTTCTTTTTCTTTTATTTCAAAAATCGGATCCATAAATATCACCACCCCCCTAATATTGCCGTAAAATAGACTAGTATGGTAGTATATCTCATCGTGAGTAAAACTCAATAATGTCTTGGTCTTCAATGGGTTCAGTAACATCTTCACGAACCGGGTTTCTCACAACTTTCCCGGCGCCGCCCTTTTTCTTGAGCCAAACCGGCGGCTTTATGTCACCTTCCTTGACAAGTTCCTTAACTTTCGGAATATTAAAGGCTTTCTCGCTTAAGGCTATTGTATCTTCGGGCACAACACGATACGACGGGATATTAACTTTTTTGCCGTTTACCAAAACATGCCTGTGGCCAACCATTTGCCTAGCTTGCTGGCGAGTAGCGGCAAAGCCCAGTCTGTAGACTGTGTTGTCCAAGCGTGACTCAAGGAGCTCAAAAAGTTTATTAATAGTATTTCCTTTGGACTTCAAGGCCAAGGTTGTATAGCGCATAAATTGTTTTTCGGTGAGCCCATACATTCTTTTTACTTTCTGTTTTTCCCGAAGCTGGCGGCCGTACTGAGAAGTTCGAGAGGTAAAACCTTTTGGCCCGTGAACACCTGGCGGAACACTAAGCCTTGTCAATTTGGCTCCTTTGCCAAAAAGGTCAAAGCCCTCGCGCCTGGATAATCTGTCTTTTGGTCCTGTATAGCGTGCCATAATATTAGCTTTCAGCTCAAGCTCTCCTCTTTTTCTTTGGCCTTGGCCCGTCATAGGGCATCGGCGTGACGTCAGCAATCAAATTTATTTTGACTCCGGTAGCTTTAATCGCACGAAGTGCCGCATCGCGGCCCGGCCCTGGTCCCTTGATATAAACTTCCACTTCTTTCATCCCTTTTTCATTTTTGACTTTTGTAATGACCGTCTCCACTGCCGAAGTGGCTGCAAAAGGTGTCGCCTTTCTTGTACCCTTAAAGCCGGCTTTCCCTGACGAGCCCCAAGCAATGGTGTTGCCTGCCTCATCAGTCACCGTCACCACGGTATTATTGAAACTGGCAAAAACATAAACTTTTCCTACCTGTACTTTAGCGGCCATTATTCTTTCTTCTCCTGTGCCTCATCCGGGGTTTTTGTCATCATTTCTTTTCTAAACGATCCTACGGTCTTTCGCTTGCCTCGCTTGGTGCGGGCATTACTACGGGTCCTTTGGCCCCTGACCGGAAGCCCCTTACCATGCCTGATGCCTCTGTAGCTTGCGATATCTTTAAGTCTTTGGATATTCCCCCGAACTGAGCGCACCAAGTCCCCCTCTGTGGGGTACTTCTCAAGAGCCGCGGTGATTGCCGAAATTTGCTCAATAGTCAAATCCTTGACTCTACTATCCGGTGTAACTCCCGACTCTCCTAACACCTTAACCGAGCTACTCCAGCCTATACCCTTTATCCGGGTTAGGGCCCAGTCGATTCTTGCATTTTCTGGTAATTCAACTCCTGAAATTCTAGCCATATTAGCCTTGTCTTTGCTTGTGCTTAGGGTTCACACAAATCACATAAAGCACCCCTCGGCGCTTGACCAACTTACAGTCTTTGCAAATTTTCTTTATTGATGAGCGTACTTTCATAAATTATATTTCAAGCTTTGCTTATAATTCTTCCCCGGTTTTCATCGTATGGCGTGAGTTCAATCTTAACTCTCTGCCCCGGCATGAGTCTCATAAAGCCTCTCCTCATTTTGCCGGATGGAACACCAATAATTTCGCGCCCCGCTACCGCTACCCTAAACATTGTGTTTGGCAGAATCTGGACAATCTCCCCGTCAATTATCGTATTTTTCTTGTCATCCATTTTACTTGGTTAACACAATAGGACCACCACGGGTGAGCGCGACGGTCTCCTCGAAAAGCGCAGACATTTTACCATCTTTTGTGCGTATTGTCCAACCGTCAGAACCGGTTTTCACCTCACCAGAGCCGGCCGCATACATTACCTCAATGGCCAAAACCGCTCCCTCATTCAAAAGAAAATTTTCTCCGGGGTACCCGCTGTAGCAGGGAACCATGGGATCTTCATGCAACTCCCGACCAATGCCATGACCCACAAGCGCGGTCACCGGTGAGTAGCCATTTTCTTTAAGATTACTCTCAATTGCCCTTGAGATATCTCCAAGCCTGTGGCCTACTTTAGCCGCTCGGATTGCCTTACCCAGGGATTGCCTGCCGACTTCCAAAAAATGGGCAAGCTCAGGGGACTTACCGACAAGCACTGTAAAAGATGTATCGGTATGAAAACCCTTGTAATAAAGCCCTACATCAACACTCACTATATCGCCATCTTTAAAAACTAGGCTATTGACTGGTATGCCATGAACAAGGCCATCGTTCACATTAACACAAGTTGCCCACCGGTACCCGGGAACCATTGCAAAGGATGGCTTGGCTCCTTCTTTTTTAATGAGACTCACGGCTAACTTTTCAATGCTTTCTGCATTTTCACCTTCTTTAACTGCTTTCTGTAACTCCCCCTTGACCCGTGCGAGTTTTTTGCCCCCTTCGGCCATTACCGCTATCTCCACTTTGGTTTTAAGTTCAAATTTTTGCATTTATTTCCTTTTCAATATCGGCAATTGATTGCTCGCCGTTAATTTCTATCAAGAGACCCCCCGCTTTTAGTAATTCCACGAGTGGCTGGGTTGTCTCGTGATAATGCAAAAGCCTCTCCGCAATTGCCTCAGGCTTGTCGTCTTCCCGCTGAACCAATTTTGTGCGGTCTACCTCGGGTCCTGGCGGGTTTGTCAAAAGATTGTAAATTTTGCCGGTTGCCGGGTCAGTTCGCCTGGCAGACAGCCGCTTCACCGAAACTTCGTCGGATACCTGCAAAAAAATGGCCTTTGTTACCCCACTACCGTGCTTGGCCAAGTAATCAGCCAAAAGCTGATATTGGGCAATAGAGCGGGGGTAGCCGTCTAAAATCAAGTTGTCATGCAAATCACCCTTGTCCAAAAAATCGGTTATAATTATAAACATTTCAGAGTCCGGCACCAGCTCGCCGCGCTTATTTACAATCTCGTTAAGCCTCGGGTCGGCTTTAGCGATTTTCCTCAAATGCGCGCCAACGTCAAGATAAAAAAGTCCAAGCCTTTGGGCCAGGAGTTTTGCTTGGGTTCCTTTACCGGAGCCTTGCGGCCCCATTATTAAAAATATCATCGCAGCAAACTCTCATATCGCTTCATAACAAGTTGGGCTTCGATGTCCCGTGTAAGTTCCAAAACCACAGCAACTACGATAAGAATCCCGGTTCCACCTATAACCAAATCGGGGATGCCCACCATGCCCGAGACAAGAGCGGGAAGAACCGCAATGAGCCCTAAAAACACCGCTCCGGCGGCGGTGATTCTATTTAACACGTAATTAAGATACTTTACAGTCTGAGAACCCGGGCGAGTGCCGGGAATAAAACCACCGTTTTTTTGCAAATTATCGGCAATTTTTTGCGGGTTAAAAACCACAGAGGTGTAAAAATAAGTAAAGCCGACAACTAGTAAAAAGTATGTGATGTTGTAGGTTGGGCTCTGCGGCTGAAAGACATTGGCCAGGGTTACTGCAAACTCAGCCAATTGGGGGTTACTGACGCCTGCCAAAAATTGGCTAACCATGGTTGGCATAAGGACCAAAGAGACCGCAAAAATGATGGGGATTACTCCGGCTTGATTTACCCTTAGCGGCAAATATGAGCCTCCGGGGGCAGATGCCCTTCTTGCATAATGAATGGGTATTTGGCGTGTTGCCTCATTTACATAAACTATCAGCCCAACAACTACCATGGCAACCACAAGAAATATGCCAATATAAAGAAGATCTTCGGCGCGCACGGTAGTAAGCGTCCGGGTTAAGGACACCGGAAGACGGGCCACGATACCGGAAAATATCAAAAAAGAAATCCCGTTTCCAACGCCATATTCAGTGATGAGCTCACCAATCCAGATGGCAAGCATGGTACCTGCCGTCATGGTGGCGATTAAAGCAACTATGCCAAGGGGAGAGAGACCCTGAATTATGCCCTGAGAAGTCAAAAGGGCGTACATGCCAAGCGCCTGAAAAATGGAAAAAGGAATTGTCAAAATCCTGGTGTACTGATTAATTTTTTCCTGGCCATACTCGCCCTCTTTGGAGAGCTCCTCAAGGCGTGGAACAACTATTGTTAATAGCTGTAAAATAATCGAGGCGTTGATATATGGCGTGAGCCCCAAGGCCATAATGGAAAAATTGGCCAGGGTGCCGCCTGAAAATACATCCAAAAGGGACAAGAGTGGGCTTCCCGAAAAAAGTGTCTGAAGTGAAGTTCTGTCTATCCCGGCAGCCGGGATGTGCGCCACAAGGCGAAAAACTACCAAGGCCAATGCGGTAAGTATTATTTTCTTCCGAATTGGCGGGGATTTAACGCTCCTTGTAAAAAAGGCAAGTATTTCATGAACCATTTATTCTACTTTCCCTCCGGCTTTCGCAATCTTAACGGCAGCAGATTTCGAAGTGGGTAAAAGTACCGTCAGCTTCTTTTCCAGTTTACCATTTCCCAAAATCTTTACTCCATAGGCCATTGCATCAGCCCGATTCACAATTCCTGCCTTGACCAGAGTCTCAATAGAAGCCTTTGAGCCGCTAGCGAGAATATTTAAAGCATCCAAATTTACTATCAAAGGCTTTTGCTTTGCCTTAAATTTATCTTTGCCCCTTTTGAAAGGAAGCCTGTTTAAAAGCGACTTTCTTACCTTCACACCCTCAAAGAGAATGCCCACCGAAGTCCGGGCCTTCTGGCCTTTTTGCCCACGACCCGAAGTGTGGCCACCTTTGCCACTTCCATAGCCCCGGCCGACTCTTTTCTTTGACTTTGATTTTACTTTCAACATTATTTCCTTTCCGAAAGCTTAATAATTGTCTCCAGCGCCTTGAGGGTTGCGTAAACATTCGAAATTTTGTTTTTTGTACCTAAAATCTTACCAACCGCGTCGCGCACTCCGCAGGCGTCCAGGACAACCCTCATGGGTCCGCCGGCTATGATACCACTTCCGGTAGGTGCGGGTTTCAAGAGCACCCTGGCTGCCCCATATTTCTGGGTTACCTCAAATGGTATGGTTGTTCCAGAAATGGGAACCTGAATCATGTGGCGCCCCGCAAAACCAATGGCTTTTTGTATTGCGCTTCGCACGTCGCGTGCTTTCGAAAGCCCGGCTCCCACACGGCCGTTTTTATCGCCCACAACCACCAAAGCGGAAAACCTCATCTGATTCCCACCCTTGGTTTTTTTTGAAATTCGGTTAATGTCAACTACTGTCTCCATCAGTCCGCTCTCAGCATAATTATTCCGGTTATCCATTAGAATTTAATACCTCCTTCTCTCACGGCATCGGCAAGTTCTTTTATCTTGCCGTGATATTTATAGCCGCTTCTATCAAAAACCAACCTTCCAATTTTAGCCTTCTTAGCCTTTTTAACCAAGTCGAGGGCGACCTCTTTCGGATCTTTGCCTTTTGCCGAAGCTAAAGTCAGCCCTTTGGCATCATTGATAAGCTGAGCATAAATTAACTTATTCGACCTGAAAACCGTAAGCCTTGGAACGGTTGAGTTTCCCGCAAGGCGTGCCCTTATTCTCTTCTTTCTGGTTGCTCGTGATTTGGTTAACATATTACTCAGTCTTTCCTGCTTGTTTACCGACTTTCCTTCGTACTACCTCATCTGTATATTTCACCCCAAAGCCGGTATATGGATTTGCTCGCCGTGAATCCCTAATAAGGGCGGAAATGTGCCCCACTTCATCTTTGTTCGCGCCCTCTACCGTTATCACATTTTTTTCAACCACAAAATTAATCGCTTCGGGAGCGCTAATAACCACGGGGTGCGAGTGCCCGACCATAAGAACCAAATCACGGCCACGCAATTCTGCCCTATAGCCAGGGCCGCTTACTTCAAGTTGCTTCTTCCAGCCGGTGAGCACTCCACTTACCATATTTGCAATGTGGGCCCGCGTCGCACCTTGAACCGCTCTGGCAGCCTTCGAGCCCCCCATCTGCTCAACCACAATATTCCCTTCAGATTCAGCCACCTTAACGAGCCGAGGGAAAGTCCTCTCAAGTGTTCCTTTCGGGCCCGCCACAGTAATTCCATTGTCAGTAATTGTTACTTTAACTTCGACAGGAACTTTAACTGGTAGTTTGCCAAATCTTCCCATATTACCAAACCTCCGCAATTACTTCGCCCCCGACGCCTTTCTTCCTGGCTTCGTCTGAGTTAAGTATCCCTTCCGGGGTAGACAAAAGCAGTCGTGATGCATTTCTTCTTTTGCGGGTAGACAACTCATCCAACCCCATATAAATTCGGAGGCCCGGCTTTGAAACAAGCTTTAAATCAAGTAGCGTCGGAGCTTTCTTGTGATAAGCCAAACGCGAAGTGAGTACTCCCTCGCTAACTGCAACGGACTCAAGAATCTTTGTCTTAACCAGGGCTTTTCCGACTGACTCGACAAAGCGTGAATTTTTAACCACAACCTCACGCCTGCCCGCACGAGCCGCATTCTTTATTCTTATCAAATAGTCACCAACCGGGTAATTAGTCATAACTTACCAGCTTGCCTTTCTAACACCCGGGATCTCCCCGCGGTGAGCAAATTCACGAAAACAGGCTCGACAAAGCCCGAATTTACGCATATACCCTCGGGGTCTGCCGCAAATTCGACAGCGGTTCCTGTATCGTGTCTGATACTTTAATTTCTTGGTTTCTCTTATTATTTTTGATGTTTTTGCCATATTCTTTACTTTTACTCCGTCTTCTCAAACGGCATGCCGAGCATCTCAAGCATAAGCTTTGACTTAACCGGATCGGAATTTTTAATAACAATGGTGAGCTCCAGTCCGTGTGGCCTGTCCACGCGGGCCAAGTCCACTTCAGGAAAAACTGTATGCTCGGCTACACCCAGTGTATAATTCCCGGCCATGTCAAAGCTCTTGTTGGGTAAACCCCTGAAATCCCGAAGTCTCGGCAGAACCACACTTATGAGCCGCTCCAAAAAATCGTACATTTTAGCGCCCCTTAAAGTAACGGTCAGCCCAACCGGCATTCCTTCCCTCACACCAAAACCTGCAATCGACGTCTTAGCCACTTGCACCTTTGGTTTTTGACCTGTGATAGCCGCAAGTTCTGCCATAAGTTTTTCCTTGGCGTTTTTATCGCGGAGCCGCTCGCCTGTGCCCATATTAACTACAATCTTTGTGATTTGCGGCAAGGCCATGACGTTTGCCACCTTGAGCTCTTCACCAAGTTTTTGCCTGACATCTTCCATATACTTTTGTTTTAATGGTTTGTGCTTCATTTAAGTTTATCCAAGATAACTCCGCTTCTTTTGCTTATTCTCACTTTGCGATCTCCCTCAATCCGAAAACCAACTCTGGTGGGCTTTCCTGTTTTTGGGTCAAGGACGGCAAGCTTTGACAGAAGCACCGGACGCGGAATATCAAAAATCCCACCCTTGTTATCACGGGAGACGCTTTTTTTAACGTGTTTTTTGTAAATATTGATACCTTGAATTAAAGCTCGCCCGCTTGAGATAGCCTCAATGGTTCCCTCCCGGCCACGGTCCTTGCCCGAGCGCACCCGTACCTTGTCGCCAACTTTAAATTTATTCATATCAGACTACCTCCCTAGCCAGGGACGCAATTTTGGTATAGCCCGCTTCACGAACTTCACGCGCTACCGGCCCGAGCACCCGGGTCCCCCGAGGGAGCCCCTGCTTGTCAATAACCACCGCGGCGTTATCGTCAAAGCGGATGTAGCTGCCGTCGGGCCGCCCTACCTCTTTTCTGGTACGCACGACAACTGCGCTCACCAGCTCCTTATTCGCAACCGCGCCGTTTGGGTCTGCCCCATGGACCGAACACTTTACCACCTGGCCAATTGTTGCGGTTTTGCCGATTCTGCCTGAAATGCCTATGACCATCAGGGCCTTTGCTCCTGAATTGTCCGCCAAATTTAAAATGCTCCTTAGCTGTACCATTATTTTTTGCCTTTCTTGGCCCCTACTATCTCAATTACCTTCCATTTCTTAAGCTTGCTTACCGGCCTACAAGCTACAAATTTTACCGTGTTGCCGACTTTTGCACCCAACTCATCGTGAGTGTGGTACTTTTTTGTTCGCTTTATCCGCTTGCCATAGATAGGGTGAGCAACATTCCGCACCACTTCAACCGTCGCGGTCTTGGCCATTTTTATCGATATAACTTTACCTGTAAATACCTTCATTTCTTTTCACCTTTTGCTTCTGATAGTATACTCAAAATTTGGGCTATGTCACGGCGAATATTCTTCCTAACCCTTAAATTCTTCTCTTTGCCCGAAACAATCGCCGCTTCGCTTTTTAGATTCTCCGCACGAAGGCCAAGGAGCTTCTTTGTTAGTTCCTCCGGCTTCCCTCTCAACTCCTGTAATTCTCTTTTTTTCATAATTAGTTTCTGTAAACTATTTTCGCTTTGAACGATATTTTGTCTCCGGCTTTCTTCAATGCGTTTGCCGCAACTTCCGGCTCGACACCCGCAATTTCATAAATAATTTTTCCGGGCAATATCACTGCTGCGTGGTGGTCCACCTCACCTTTGCCGCTACCCATACGCTGACCGGCAGGGCGCAAAGTAATGGGCTTGTCCGGAAAAACCCTGACCCAAGTACGGCCTTTTCTTTTAAGCGCGTTTGTTATAGCCCGGCGGCCCGCCTCAATCTGCGCAGCACTCATCCAGCCGCGGCCAAGAGACTTCAAGCCAACCTCGCCAAAAGCCAGCTCGCTTCCGCGGATTGCCACTCCCCGTCTTTTTCCTCTAAATTGTTTTCTAAACTTTTCCCGTCTAGGTGCAAGCATTAGTCTTCCTCCCTTTTTTGTTTATATATCCACACTTTTACTCCCACATAACCCCTCGTCAATAGGGCCGGGACCTGTGCATAATCAATATTTTCCCTCAATGTTTGAGTGGGCACGGCCCCCTGGTGATATTTTTCGGATCTGGCTATGTCCGCCCCGCCGATGCGCCCGGCAACCACAATTTTAACGCCCTTGGCGCCTGCGGACATCACCCGCTCCATGTTTCTGGTAATGACCCTTCTGTGAGGCATTCTACGCTCAAGCTCCCCCGCAATGCGCACCGCAACCAGCTGCGCAGAAACTTCCGGATCCCGCACTTCCCGAACTTGCAAGTCAATTTTTGTATCCTTCGGGACCGCTCCCCGGACCTTTTTGATTATCTCAACTACTTGCCTTTTAATATCCTCAATACCCGAGCCCCCACGGCCGATAACCACACCTGGGCGGGAAACCGTCAAGGTTACAACCATGCTTTTGGAAAGCCGGGCAATCTCAACCCGCTCAATGCCGGCGACCTTAAGCTTGTCCATAAGAAATCCTCTGATTTTTATGTCCTCCAGAAGGAGGTTGCGATAACTTGCGCGGTCTGAAAACCACACTGACTTCCAGGGCCTAAAATGCCCGACTCTGAAACCGACTGGGTTTACTTTATGACTCATGTTAATTAAATTCAAAATTCGAATATCGAAATCCGAAACTTATTTCTCTCCTTCCTTTTTTTTATTAATTTTTGTATTTTCAGTTTTTATTTCGGATTTTGGATTTCGTGCTTCTGATTTAGTCGTTACCACGACTTTAATATGGCTCATAGCCCTTACATACCCGTGAGCTTGCCCCCGGGACACTGGCCTAAAGCGCTTCAGCCTTGGGCCCTCGGAAATCTCAATCTTGGAAATAACAAGCTCAGCCGGGTTTGCCCCTTTAACTTTAGCGTTGGCTGAGGCGCTTTTTATTACTTTCTCAACCGGCTTGACCGCGTCTTTCCTCACAAAAGGAAGGGCCTCCAAAACTTCGGATACTGACTTCCCGCGAACCATATCAGCAATGAGCCGAAGTTTCCTCGGTGCAATTCGCACAAATTTTTGTGTTGATATCGCTTGCATAATATTTTTACGTTTTCTCGATTATTCGCTTCACCACTTGCCCGTGTCCTCTGAATGTTCTGGTTGGCGCGAACTCGCCCAAGGCATGCCCGACCATATCTTCAGTTACAAAAACATCTATAAAAACGCGCCCGTTATGCACCTGAAAATATTTCCCAACCAATTCCGGAGAAATGGTGCTGCTTCTGGACCATGTTTTTATAGGATTTTTCTTGTCCCCCATGCCGGCTGCAATTTTTTTTATCAATCGCTCGTCGACAAAAGGACCTTTTTTAGCGCTTCTGCTCATGTTTGTTGGTGCCTTCCGGCTTTTCTCCTTGTAACTATCATTTTATTCGAATATTTTCTGTGTTTCCTGGTTCTGCCCACGGCTTTTGTACCGGAATAGCGCTTTGGGTACTTCATGCCCACTCCGCTTCGGCCTTCACCACCGCCGTGAGGGTGTGCCCCGGGGTGCATCGCGACTCCCCGGACTGTTGGCCTAATCCCCCGCCTTCGATTTGTTCCGGCTTTGCCAATCCGGATGCCTCTTCGCTCCCCGCCGCTTGGCATCCCGATAGTTGCCCAAGCATTTAGCAGAAATCGCCTTAACTCTCCCGAAGGAAGCTTTACAAGCATATAATCGCCTTCTTTCCCTTGAACCACCGCGGCCGAGCCTGCCCCCCGGACCATTTGCCCTCCCTTGCCCGGGCGGATTTCCAAGTTGTGAACGGCAGTTCCTGCCGGAATTTTTACCAAGGGAAGTGCATTTCCCGGCTCAATTGGCGCAAATTCAGATGCGATCACGGGAGCGCCAACGGCTAGTCCCTCGGGAGCAATTATATAGCGCTTTTCCCCGTCTTCATAGGCCAAAAGCGCAACCGAGGCGTTTCTGTTTGGATCATATTCCACGGCTATTACTCGAGCACGCAGGTCTCTTTTGTCACGCCTATAATCCACGTCGCGCAAAAACCTCTTGTGGCGCCCGCCCTGATGGCGGACTGTCACCTTGCCGCCTACCCGGCCTGACTTTTTCTTTAGTATGGTCTTGAGTTTCATTTCTTTTCTCCTTCAAACAAATCTATCTTTTCTTTGGCTTTCAAACTTACAATTGCCTTCTTTTGAGGACTGACTGTAATTTTTCTCCTTGTTAGCGTGGTTTTTATCCCACCGGCTCTGCTTTGCGTGCGTACTCGCACAACGTGAACCCCAAAGGTTTCACCTATTAATTTTTTTATCTGGTGCTTGGTTGAGCGCGCCGGAACCCAGAATGAATAACGGCCGGCTTTGGCCTCCGCCAAGCTTTTTTCAGTCAAGATCGGTTTAATCATTTTGTTTTCTTAAAATTGTCGGCGTCAAGAATTAACTTCCCACCAAAGTAAACAGTGTATGCATTAAGGTCGGAATATCTCTCCACGCGGAGTCGGTCAATATTTTTAAAATACTTATAAATCCCTTTGTTTTTCTCCGACAGAGCGAGCATTAGTTTCCCTTTTTCCAACTTCTCGCCTTTACAAATCGAATCAACTAAAAGCATAGCCTCTTTGGTTTTTGTGACTGCTGTCAGATCCTTTACCGCAACGATGGCCTTCTCTTTGGCTTTGAGGGCAAACGCGCTTGCGAGAGCCCTAATCTTCATTTTTTTGGGCAAACCAAGTACTCTTTTGACGCCCTTTGGCCCGTGAGCCACTCCGCCCCCGACGAATATCGGCGCACTTTGTGAGCCGTGCCTGGCACGCCCCGTCCCTTTTTGCTTGTACCATTTTGCAGTTGTCAGATTGATTTCACCACGGGTTTTAACCTTGGAATTTCCGGCGTGGGTTCTGTCCCTGTAAATATGAATAGCTTGGGCCAAAAGTGCCTTGTTTACGTCTCCACCGAACTCCTTCGGAAGAGCCAAGCTCTTAACCGTCTTTGATTTAGCTGAATATAGATTAACTTTCATTTGGTCTTCCTATTCTTTTAATAATCAACAAGCTTTCCGGAGTTCCCGGAACCGGCCCAGAAAGATGAAGTTCATTCTTTTCTGCGTCTACCGCGACCACTTTGATGTTTTTGATGCTCACGGTATCCCCTCCCATTCGCCCTGCCATTTTCTTGCCTTTCCAGACTCTCCCCGGATCCGTTCCCTGGCCAATAGAGCCCGGAGCACGCAGGCGATCAGACTGCCCGTGGGTCTTAGGTCCCCCGGCAAAATGCCAGCGCTTAACTCCGCCCGCAAAACCTTTACCCTTGGAAACGCCGGTAACTCGTACGACGTCCCCGGCCGAAAAAATGTCGGAGACTTTTATGGTGTCGCCGACTTTTTCTTCAGGTTCAGAAGTAAGCCTAATTTCTCTCAAAAAACGAGCCCCCCTTCGCTCCGCTTCGGAGGGGGAACCCGCCTTTTTCAAGTGTCCTAGGACTGACTTGGTCATATTCTTGGTCTTTTTGGCGCCTGTCCCGAGTTGCACTCCCCAATAGCCATTTTTGCTCTCAGACAAAACTTGAGTGACAATATTTGGTTCCACGGAAATGACAGTTACAGGCACTCTTGTGTTTTCCACAAATGCCTGTGACATTTTTTGCTTTGTTCCTAAAATAGTATCAATCATGGTTAGAGACTTATTCCAAAAAAAGAGCGCCCGAAGGCGCGACTAGCTTCCTTCAAACTTACTCTCGAGGTTAAGGGCTAAACCACCTCATGTGCATGGATTATATCAAATGAGCGTGAGGGAAGCAAGGAAATTTGCAGACAAATCGTGTTAAACCAAGTTTGAACCAACTCAACCTTGAGTTGGTTCAGTGAATTGTGTAGACGATGCTAGTTCACCCATAACAGTAGAGCCAGCAAAGAGTCCTTTAGCAAGCAGCTCTTCTGCCTGCATCCTACCAACACCCATACCGACATAATAGTCGTAAGCCTGTTTTATTGCTTCTCCATAAGTAGCCTCTCCGAAATCATAATTCTTTTTTCTTATAAAGTCCGTGTGTGCCAAATGATCAAGCATAATAGTAGCCCTTCCGAGAGTATCTACCCCACCTTCACCCACCTTTTTGTAAAATCGCTCAATAAGCGAATTCAGGCTGTCTGGTGTAATTGGTTTTTTGACTAAATTCCGATCCGGAACTTCTTCGATGATAATTTGTTCGGAAGTACCTTCATTCAGGGGTACAAGTACCTTACCAGCTGCATCATAAAGTTTAGTTTCTGAATCAACTTTGTACTCTGCTAATGTGGGTAACCCAGCCGTCCCATCCCTAACTTTACCTTCATATTCTGAGTCTATAGCCATTTTTACTAAAAACCTCATTGCGACAACTTTTTTTGCATAGTTCTCATTCGGTGTTGACCATATAAACATATTTGCCAGGCCCTCATCATGCGGGTTTTTTCCACTTTCAAAGGTTTTTTGGAGTATTTCTTTGTTCGAGCGTGTTGGAACAGCTTCATCCCGTTCGTTTGAGATATATCCTCTATAGAGAGTCTTTGGGCGAGGTTCGAGTTCTTGTTCTGAACTACTTATCCCCGTTGCTTCTTCAGGATACACATTAATAATTTACCATATTTCATTACACTCCAAAACCCTGTCGTGTTTAATTTTTTAATCGGTGGGCAAACTATCAAATGAGGTCGGGAGAAGCAAGAAAGGATAGCAAGCGAGTTGTAATGTTGTAAAGAAAAATTTAATATGATATAAAGTACCCTCTATGACAATAGATCTAGAAAAGACCATCAAAAAATATGGAGGCAAGTGGGTATTGATTGACGACGAGGGAAGAAAGATCGTTACAAGCTCACGAAGTGCTAAAAGTGTGTATGTGAGTGCTAAAAAGCGAGGATATAAAACTCCCCACCTGTTCAAGGTCCCTACCAAATTAATCCCCTATATTGGTTAAATTATGACGTTTAAATTCAATTTTACCAAGGGTGGTCCTTACAAATTCCCACTGATAGATATCTTGATCAACAATATTAATGATGGCGGCAATGGGCCGTTGAAATATACAGCATTGGTTGACTCAGGTGCAGTATTTTGTGTTTTTCACGCCGAGATAGCAGACCTTTTGGGTATAGATTTAAAAAGTATTAAAGACCAGATTGCGTTTAAGGGAGTGGGTAATGAAAAGCAAGAATTTACAGGTAAAGTTGTAATAATTAATATTATGTTATCGCAAAAAGGACAATCGCATCAATTCGATGCTCCCGTGGTTTTCTCTGACGAGATAAATAAAGATGGGCATCCACTTTTGGGTATTCGAGGATTTTTTGATAAGTTTAAAGACATTACCTTCAGCGAAGTGCGGGATAAAATAATCCTTGCCGCTTAACAATAAGGCTTACGTCTTAATCTTAACAGAAACTCCTGCTGGGAGCCCTAAGGTCGGGAGAAGCAAGGAAGAGGATCACCTTTTACCAATCTCTGTGAGTGCTTCTTTAACAAAACCAAACGTGGCTGGGCCAAACCCGTAATGTTTGCCAATGACAAAGTCTAAGCTTCCTAAATCTAAAACTCTCTTCCTAAAGTCTTCCACAGTCTCAGACTCTAAAATAAGGCTCGCACCAGAAGATTTAACCACCCAACCATTCTTTCCTTTTTCAACATAGGATTTTGGGGCATTATATTGGAGAAAACGCCTGAAAGAATTAGCTGCTTTAGCGGCTTGTATATCAACCTCCCTTGTCTCCAAACCGTTTGAATTTAGGAGAAGAAACTTAATATGTTTTGATATATCATCAACTCTGGTGTCAATAATTTCAAAAGTTTCAGGACTATTGGCAGTACGCTCAGTAGGCATATTTACATCTTAACTTCAATAGAAACTCCCGCCGGGAGTTCCAAATTGGAAAGCATGTCGATTGTTCGCTCACTGGGGTCCAGAATATCTATCAGGCGCTTGTGGACCAGCATCTCAAAATGCTCCTGTGCATCTTTGTGTTTAAAGGGGGACTCCAAAACGGGGATTATGGTTCTTTTTGTGGGGAGGGGAATGGGGCCGACTATTTTTGCACCAGAGGCCATAGCGCTGTCGAGAATTTTCGCAGCCGCTTCGTCAATAACTCTATGGTCGTAGCTTTTAAGCTTTACTCTGAGTCTTCCTGATGGCATTTTGGCCCTTTAAAGTGCGACCCCGCAAAGCTTTGCCGCGGGGCACGGTTTATTTAGTAATCTTGGTGATTGCACCGGCGCCAACCGTGTGCCCACCTTCGCGAATAGCAAATCTTATTCCTTCTTCCATAGCAACCGGCACTATAAGCTTTACATTCATCTTGGCGGAATCTCCCGGCATTACCATTTCAATTCCCGAGGGCAAAGTCACTTCACCTGTGATATCGGCGGTTTTAATGAAAAATTGCGGTTTATAACCTGTAAAGAACGGTGTGTGGCGGCCACCCTCGTCTTTGCTTAGAATGTAAACCTCTGCTTCAAATTCGGTGTGAGGAGTAATTGAGCCTGGCTTGACCAAAAGTTGACCGCGCTCAACATCGTCCTTTTCTTTTCCCCGGAGGAGTACACCAACGTTGTCTCCTGCCTGAGTTTCATCAAGGGTCTTCCTAAACATCTCAAGACCGGTTACCACGGTTTTACTTGAAGGCTTGAGTCCAACTATTTCAATTTCATCATTTACCTTAAGTTTCCCGCGCTCTACCCGGCCGGTGACTACTGTTCCTCGACCTTTGATAGAAAAGACGTCTTCAACCGGCATCAAGAAGGGCTTATCAATGTCCCGAACCGGATCGGGAATATACTCATCAACTTTCTTCATAAGCTCCAAGATTTGCTTCTCGGCTTCCGCGTCGCCTTCAAGGGCTTTTAAGGCCGAACCTCGAATAACTGGAATTTCGTCCCCGGGGAACTGATATTTTTTAAGAAGCTCGCGTACATCCTCTTCAACCAGATCAATAATTTCCGGGTCGTCAACCGTGTCCACTTTATTAAGGAAAACGACCAGTGCAGGAACATTTACCTGGCGAGCCAAAATAACGTGCTCACGAGTTTGCGGCATCGGGCCGTCTGCGGCGGAGATAACTAAAATTGCGCCGTCCATTTGAGCTGCACCGGTAATCATGTTTTTGATGTAATCTGCATGGCCCGGAGCATCAATGTGAGCATAGTGCCTTTTCTCGGTCTCGTATTCAATGTGAGTAATGTTAATCGTAACTCCACGTTCTTTTTCCTCCGGAGCATTATCAATCTCGTCGAACTTATAAGCTTTATTTCCGGGAAAGTGCTTTGCCAAAACTGTGGAGATAGCGGCAGTCAATGTAGTCTTGCCATGGTCAACATGGCCAATAGTGCCGATATTGACATGCGGCTTGGTTCTTTCAAATTTCTGTTTAGTGTCAGCTGCCATGAGTTATATTATAAATGTTTTTAGGGCAAAATCAAATCCCGATTAGAAATCAGGATAGTTGCAAGTATATTGAGGTCATTTGTGCTTGTCAAGTATTAGTTTTGGAGTTAAAGGAAAATTTTATTTAACCCTTAATCTGTTGTCTGAATACTCAATTACTCCCTCAGAAAAAAGAAATCTTACAGTCTCGATCACCCGCTGTTGGACTTCCAGTCCGTCATAGTCGTAGACCACCGTCCGCAGGTCTATTGCTTTTTCTTCATCTGCAGTACTAATTCTTTTGACAATACCGGGGATTAGTGAGTTGCTGTTAAGTTCCTTGTCCGGAGGTAAATATCCGCTACGTTCAAGCATGCGCCAATATATAGTTTTGTTAATAAGAAGTCAATTAATTTGAAGTGCCACTTCTTTTGGCAATAATATTTTCAGTAATGTTTTTGGGCACTTCTTCGTAGTGGCTTGGCTCCATGTAAAAGGAGGCTCTGCCCTGGGAAATACTTCGCAAGGTTGTAGCATAGCCACTCATTTCACTTAAAGGTACGGTTGCATTTATCGCCGTATATATGCCTTTTTGTTCGGTTCCCGAAATTTGTGCGCGCTTACTGGAAAGGTCGCCAATGACATCCCCCATAAATTCCTCAGGGGTTGAGACCTCCACTTTCATGATGGGCTCCAAAAGCACCATATCGGCCTGTTTTGAAGCGGTTTCCAAAGCCATCGAGCCGGCGATTTTAAAGGCAATCTCTGAGGAGTCCACGTCATGGTAACTTCCGTCATAAACCACAACCTTCATATCCACCATTGGGAAACCCGCGAGTATCCCTTTGTCCATTTTCTCTTTGACTCCTTTTTCAATCGGCGAAATAAACTCGTTTGGAATAGCGGCACCTTTAATCTCGCTTTTGAATTCAAATCCCTCTCCACGGCCAAGAGGTTCAATGCGAAGCCAACAATGGCCATATTGCCCGCGGCCGCCGGTTTGGCGGATATATTTGCCCTCACCGTCGGCAATTTTTTTAATCGTTTCCTTGTATGCAACCTGCGGGGCACCGACCGAAGCCTCAACGCCAAACTCCCGCTTCATGCGGTCAACCAGAACCTCAAGCTGAAGCTCACCCATTCCCGAGATAATGGTTTGGCCGGTTTCTGGATTACTTTTAATCTTGAAAGTCGGGTCCTCGTCCGAAAGTTTATTTAGAGCCAAGCCCATTTTTTCCTGATCTGTTTTGGTAGCCGGCTCAATGGCCAAAGAAATGACGGGCTCCGGAAACTCAATAGACTCAAGAAGTATCGGGTGCGCCGGATCACTTAGTGAGTCCCCAGTGCCGGTGTCGCGAATACCCACCACCGCCACAATTTCACCGGCATAAGCTTCGTCAATAAGCTCCCGCTGGTCGGCGTGCATTAAAACAAGTTTGCCAACCCGCTCGGTAATTTGCTTGCTTACGTTATAAATTTGCTGGCCGGCCTTAATTTTTCCTGAATAGATTCTGATATAGACAAGGCGGCCCACATGCGGGTCTGTGATAACTTTGAAACCAAGAGCCGCAAGTGGTTCTTCATTTGCAGTTTTTCTCTCCTCCTGGGCACCGGTTTTAGGGTTAATACCCTTAACGGACGGAACATCTATCGGCGAGGGGAGGTACTCAACAACTCCATCCAAAAGAAGCTGAACGGTTGCAGTTCTATTATCCCCACCAAAAATCGGGAAAAATTTGACTGCCACAACCCCAGCCCTGATTGCTTTTTTAATGTCTGCCTCAGTTAATTCCGTACCCTCCAGATATTTGGTCAAGACTTCATCGTCAAACTCGGCCACTTTTTCAATTAATTCCTCGCGATATTTTTTGGCCGACTCAAGCATGTCAGCCGGAATCTCTTCCTCGGTTAGCTTGTTGTCGGTTATTTCTTTATAGGTATAAGCTTTCATGCGCAAGAGGTCCACCACTCCCCGATGGGCATGCTCCTGGCCAACGGGGATAGTAACCGGGTGAGCATTTGCGCCGAGCCTGTCGTGAATTGACTTAATACTGTCTTCAAAATTGGCGCCAATAAGATTTAGTTTATTAAGGACACAAATGCGGGGAACATTATAGCGGTCCGCCTGGCGCCACACGGTTTCAGACTGACTCTCAACACCGGTTCGCCCGTCAAAAACCATAAGGGCTCCATCTAAAACCCTGAGGCTTCTTTCAACTTCGGCAGTAAAGTCAATGTGGCCCGGAGTATCAATGATGTTGACTCTATAATGACCGTTTTCTACAGAAGAGTCCGACTGCAAATCCCAGAAAGTGGTGATGGCAGCCGAGACTATTGTGATGCCGCGCTCACGCTCCTGCTCCATCCAGTCGGTTGCAGTGGTGCCTTCATCAACCGAGCCAAGTTTGTAAGTCTTGCCGGTTTCAAACAAAATGCGCTCGGTGGTTGTAGTTTTGCCGGCGTCAATGTGCGCAATTATCCCGATATTTCGGATTTTTTCAAACGGGACCAGCCGGTCTTTGGTGATCGTGCTGATAATTGCTGATTTTTTCTTAGTTACTTGTGCTGCCATATTTAGTTATGAGTAATTAGTTCTTAGTTAGTTAGACCAAGAGGCAAAATAAAATCACGCCTCGCGTGATTCACAATTGTACCAAGCAACCGTGCTAAAATCAATAAGTTGAAAATTATTTACAGGCCTCATTTAAAGCGAAGGTTAAAAGAAAGAAAGTTTCCTGACGATTATCCTCACAAGATATACAAAGAGGCAAAATTCAGGTTTTTTGATACTCAAACCAAACACCATATTGCTATTGCTAAAATGGAATATGCAGATAAGTTGAGAAACTTGTCGATCAGCTATGATAAAATAGGTAACAAAATAGAAATCATTACAATTCATCCAATTTCGGATGAAGATATAAAAAGTAGAATAAAATCAAAAAGATGGCAGAAAAAATAAAAAGAGAAAAGGTATATTACGACAAAAAAAGCGATGCTTTATGGATGTTTGTCCAGAAAGGTATTGAATATGAATCCAAAGAAATTTCTCCCGGGGTAAACGTGGAGCTGGGAGAAAATGGGGAGTTATTGGGAATAGAAATACTTAATGCCTCGAAAATTTTAGGGGGGAAGATTAGCAATAAAAAAGAGTCTTACTCTCCCGCTTCGATCTGAGCGTTGTGTTAAAATCAATAAATGCTAACTTGGATGTTGTATGTTACGAACGATCCCTTTACAAATTTAGTTGCCTTTGCTGGGTTCATAATAATCATCTATTACTTAGTAAAGTTCTTTAGGAGAAACAAAAAGTAGTGCCCGAGTTTGAGGATTTAGATTACCAACGAAAATGACTAAATGCACGATTGGCTTCTGCGACCCGCTCCATGTCAGTCTTTTTCTTGACTGCGCCGCCTTCTTCTTTTACTGCCTCCAAAATTTCTGCAGCAAGTTTGTCCGCAAAAGTATGAAACTCGCTGTTTGACCGCGTGCGTGCCGCTTCCACCATCCAGCGAATTGCCAAAGCATCCTGGCGAGCACCCCGTACCGGCATTGGTACTTGGTAAGCCGCGCCCCCGACACGTCTGGGCCGCACTTCCATCGAAGGCCTGATGTTGGCCAGTGCCTGATGAAACTGGGCCAGTGGATCACCACTGCTTTTTTCTTTTACAATATCGAACGCCCCATAAACCTGTTTTTGGGCCACTGACTTTTTGCCATCGCGCATTGCCCGGTTAATAAGCTTTGCCACCATTAAATCCCCATATAATGGGTCTTTTTTTGTTTTTCTTATTCTGGCTTGTCCTCTTCTTGGCATATTGCTAATTTTTAATTTTTATTTCTTAATTTTTAAAATTTCAAATTCTTCATGCTGCTGCAGGCTCGGCTGCAGGTGCTCCCGCAGCGGTAACTGTTCTTACCATACCACCGCTCTTGGCTCCATAACGTGAGCGGGAAGTTTTCCTTCCGACAACTCCGCCTGTGTCAAGTTTGCCTCGAACTACTTGGTATCTTACTCCTGATAAATCCTTAACGCGGCCGGCACGCACCAAAACAACCGAGTGCTCGGCGAGCTCATGGCCCTCACCCGGTATATAAGCCGTTATTTCCTGTTTATTTGAAAGCCTGACCCTCGCGACTTTTCGAAGTGCTGAATTTGGTTTTCTTGGTGTCATGGTTCTAACTGCCAAAACCACCCCACGCTTAAATGGCGCGTGAAGTATCTTAAACCTTCTGTCTTTAGCGCTAAACCAGCGCTTCAAAGCCGTTGCCTTGGCTTTTTTGTGCGTTGACTTGCGCCCTTTTCGAACTAGTTGTGATGCTGTTGGCATATTTCAGGTATGCAGTCGTGCTCGCTCCTCATCAACAGGAATGAGCCTGCCGATTATAACATTTTCTTTGAGTCCAAGTAGCTTATCCTTCTTGCCTATCAAGGCCGAGTTGGCCAAAATGTCCGTTGTTTGCTCGAAACTGGCCGCAGACAGCCATGAATTTGTATAAAGTGCACGTCTTGTGATTCCCAAAATTACTTGTCTTGCGCTCGCAGGCTCGCCGCCGGCGGCCAAAACCGCCTCATTTTCCTCTTCAAAGACTGCTTTTTCAACCAAGTCCCCGGGCAAAATCGAAGAGTCTCCGGCCGTGACCACTCGAACCTCGTCGCTAATCTTTCGGACCATAACCTCAAAGTGTCTGTCGTCGATGGCAATACCCTGAGACTCATAAACCGCCTGAAGCTCCTGGACCAAATACTCCTGCGCAGCTTTCAAGCCCTTAATCTGCAGGATCTCTTTAATATCCAAAAATCCGCTGGCCAGTTGAGTCCCGGGGCCCACCAAGGACTTGTCCTCAACCAGGATTTTGCTGGTCTTTGGTATCACATATTCGCGCTCCTCGACCGGTTTCGTGTCCGAGGTAACTTTGACATTCCAGCCTTCCTCAAGTTCCTCGACCGTCACTTTTCCGGCAATATCAACAATCGGGGAAAGGGACTTCGGGACGCGTGCCTCAAAAAGCTCTTCAACTCGGGGCAGCCCTTGGGTCACGTCCACACCAACCACTCCCCCTGTGTGCTTAGTACGCATAGTAAGCTGAGTGCCCGGCTCGCCGATAGACTGGGCTGCAACCACCCCAACCGGCACGCCGATGTCAATAAGCTTTCTGGTCGACAAATCCCAGCCATAGCATTTCTTGCAAACTCCGTAGCGGGTCTTGCAAGTAAGAGGTGAGCGCACTTTCACTTCTTTTACATCCTCATTTTGAGTAATCTCAAGAGCAATCAGATCACTCATCAACTCATTTTTCTTAACCAGAACTTTTTTCCCGGCTACCACGTCTTCCGCGGCAAAGCGGCCGTGAATTCGAGCAGGGAAGGCTTTGGTGCGCTCGTCCTTGGACATAACCAAGAACTCCTCAGTTCCACAGTCATCTTCCCGAACTAAGACATCATGGGCCACATCCACCAGTCTTCGAGTCAAATACCCAGCGTCAGCGGTTTTGAGAGCCGTATCGGTCAAGCCTTTCCTGGAACCGCGACCTGAGGCCACATATTCAAACACTGAAAGGCCTTCTCTAAAGTTACTCTTAACCGGCAACTCTACAACGTTACCCAAGGGGTCAATAACCAGTCCTCGCATACCGGCAAGCTGCTTAATCTGATCCCTCGAAGTGCGGCCCACCTTGGCATCTATGACAATTCTTACCGGACCATTGGGGTCGACCATTTCCCAGGTTCTGTCCGCAATAAGCTCGGTAGTTTCTATCCAAATATCTTTGATGAGGCGTTTCTTTTCGTCGTTGGTTATAAGCCCCTGCGCAAAGTTTTGCTCAATCACGGCCGCGCGGGCATTGGCCGCCTCAATCATTTGCGGCTTCTCCGGGTGAACCTGAGCATCTGAAATCCCGAATGACAGACCCGACAGGGTGCCTCCCACAAAACCAATGTCTTTAATATCGTCTATCAGCTTAATCAGCTTCTCATGCTCCACTTCCATAAATGCCTTGTCTATGAGATCTTTAATTATTCCGGAGTGCACGTTTTCGTTGATAAAATTAAACTCCGGCGGTAAAATCTCATTAAAGAGAATGCGGCCAACTGTGGTGTCGACTATCTTTGAGCCAATGCGCACACTAATCTTTTGTCTTACCTTTATCTTGCCCTGTTGGTAAGCATGAATTGACTCCTGGGCACCTGCAAAAACCGTCTCGGATGCAGGAAGCGACTCATCGAGAGTGGTAAAGTAATAAACTCCCAAGGCAATTTCTTTAGATGCAGGAGCCGCCATTGGCGAGCCGTCGGCGGGCCTGAGCAAATTTTTGTCCGAAAGCATGAGCTCCCGTGCTTCCTGCTGAGCCATCTGGGAAAGCGGTAAATGAACCGCCATCTGGTCCCCGTCAAAGTCAGCGTTGAAACCTTTACACACTGCCGGATGAACACGAATGGCACTTCCTTCAATTAAAACAGGATAGAAGGCCTGAATGCCAAGTTTGTGCAACGTCGGCGCACGGTTGAGAAGTATCGGATGATTCCTGGTAATTTCCTCCAAAATATCAAACACTTCCGGTGGTCGCCTCTCAAGCATGTTTTTGGCGGACTTCACGTTCGGGGCAATGCCGCGCTCAATCATTTCGCGAAGCACAAATGGCTTTGCCATTTCAAGCGCCATGTCTTTGGGCAAACCACACTGGGTGAGCTTAAGCTCGGGCCCGACAACTATTACAGAGCGCCCGGAATAGTCAACACGCTTACCCAAAAGGTTCTGGCGGAAGCGGCCCTGTTTGCCTTTAAGCATATCTGAGAGTGACCTCAAAGGCTGCCTGCCGCGGCCGCGCCTTGTAGCTTTTCTCTGCGAGGCGTCGATCAAGGAATCGACCGACTCCTGGAGCATCCTCTTTTCGTTTCGTAGGATTATCTCCGGTGCTCCAAGCCCGATTAAGTGCTTCAAGCGGTTATTGCGGTTTATCACCCTCCTATATAAATCATTCAAATCACTTGTGGCAAAACGCCCGCCTGAAAGCTGAACCATTGGCCGCAAATCAGGAGGAAGCACGGGAAGCACTCTTAAGACCATCCAAGAAGGAGAAGTTTTGGCGCCCCTCATTCCGTCAATAATCTTAAGCCTCTTGGTAAGCTTCAAATATCTTGCACCCTTGCCCTTAACTTCATCTATGTCTGTTCTGATTTCTTTTGCCGCCTTGTCCAAATCGAGCTTATCCAAGGCCTCGAGTAAGGCTTCCGCTCCCATCTTAACCTCAGCAAAGTCATTAACGCCGTAGTTTGCAAGCTGGTCATACTCATCTTCAGTGAGAAAACCAAATTGCCGGACATCCTTAACTATAGAAACAAGTTTTCCAAAAAGCTCTTCGGTTCGCTCAACGGTTGTCCGCTCTTCCTCAGTTAAAGCGGTTATGTTTTTACGGGTTGTAAGCTCAACTTCCGAAAGGGCTAAGGCCAATTGATCCTTGTCTTTAATTCTTTTCTTAACTTTGGCCTCGCGTTCTTTTGAATCAGCCTCGGTAAGAACTCTTTTTTCTTTATAAATCTGTCTAGTCTCAGCAAGCTTCTCGCTACGAACCTGCTCCAGTGTCTTTATCGCCTGCGTTCTACCCTCTTTGTCCACTGACATAACCAGATATCTGGCAAAATAGATAACCTGCTCGACCGCTCTGGGAGGAAGATCAAGTAGCAAGGAAATCTTACTTGGAGCACCCTTGAAATACCAGACATGCGCGACTGCAGCGGCAAGGGCAATGTGACCCATGCGCTCGCGCCGGACGCGGGCTTCAGTTACCTCAACTCCACATTTATCGCAAATAACACCCTTATAGCGGATGCGCTTATACTTACCACAGTAGCATTCCCAGTCTTTGGTTGGACCGAATATCCGCTCGTCAAAAAGTCCGTCTTTCTCGGGTTTCAAGGTTCTGTAATTAATGGTTTCAGGCTTGGTAATCTCGCCCTGAGACCAGGCTCTTATGTCCTCGGGTGAGGCCAGGCGGATTTGAAGAGAAGTCACGTCCTCAAGATTTCTAAGCTGCATCAATGGGTCCGGGTGTTTCCTGCCTTCAGCCTCTTTAACTTCTTTAATCTCCTCCTGCGCCAGTTCTTCACTGGGCAACTCGGTTTCTTTGATTGCAACACCCTCCACATTTACTGCCAGTCCCAGAGAGTTAAGCTCGCGAATAAGCACTTTAAAGCTCTCGGGGACTTTTGCTTCAGGGATTGGCTCGCCTTTGACAATTGCGCCAAAGGCCTGAGCGCGGCCGACAATATCGTCGGACTTAATGGTGAGCATTTCCTGAAGCGTATGGGATGCACGATGTGCCTCCAGTGCCCAAACTTCCATTTCGCCAAGTCTCTGGCCTCCCATTTGAGCTTTACCACCCAAAGGCTGTTGAGTAACAAGCGAGTACGGGCCAGTTGAGCGGGCATGAGTTTTATCCTCAATCATGTGCTTAAGCTTTAGAATGTAACCAATACCCACAACCGTTTTCTCACTGAACGGCTCGCTTGTGCGGCCGTCATAAAGCTGAGCTTTACCGTCCCCGGGAAGCCCCACGCTCTCAAGTTCTTTTGAGATAACACCCTCTTCAACTTTGTCAAAGACGGGGAGGGCGCCTTTCTGGCCTTTTTTGGCAAGTGCCCAGCCAAGATGGGTTTCGAGTAGTTGCCCCAAGTTCATACGGGCAAGCACCGAAAGTGGCGAAATTATAAGGTCCACCGGAGTGCCATCCGCAAGGTACGGCATGTCTTCCACAGGCATTATCTTGGCGATAACTCCTTTGTTGCCGTGGCGCCCCGCAAGCTTGTCCCCGACACTTACTTTTCGAAGCTGCGCAACTTTAACTACCACGCTCATCATTACTCCCGGCCCAAGCTCGTCGCCTTTGTCTTTGTCGAGCACACTCACGTCCACCACTATGCCGCCTTCGCCGTGGGGAACCCGAAGCGAGGTGTCACGAACTTCACGGGCTTTCTCGCCGAAAATGGCTCGAAGAAGGCGCTCCTCACTGTTAAGCTCGGTCTCGCCCTTCGGAGCAATTTTTCCAACCAGAATATCGTTCGGGCCAACTTCCGAGCCAACCACAACTATGCCGTCCTCGGCAAGATTTGCCAGCTCCATTTCGGCAACATTCGGAATGTCCCGGGTAAGCTCTTCCGGCCCAAGCTTGGTTTCCACCACATCTGCTTGGTATTCTTTTATATGCACAGAGGTCAAAAGATCGTCTTTTACGAGCCTATCGGAGACCAAAATCGCGTCCTCAAAACCATAACCACCGTAATTCATATATGCCACCATCAAGTTTTGGCCCAACGCCAGTTCGCCACCCTCACTTGCGGGGCCGTCCGCCAGTAAATCTCCCTTTTTAATTTTCTGGCCTGTCACTACAGCGGTTTTTTGATTATATGAGGTGGACTGCGCAGTTCGCTTAAATTTATTCAGGTGATATGTAACCTTTTTGCCACCGTTTTGTATTTCCATCTGGTCTGAACTAACCTTGTCGGTGAGCTTACTAAGAGTTAATTCAATTCTGTCCGCATCGGCATAGCTTATAACGCCTTCGAAATCACTTTTAATAACACGGCCCATTGCACTCGCCACAACTTCCTCCATTCCGGTTCCCACAACCGGGGACTCGGGAGACACTAAAGGCACAGCCTGGCATTGCATGTTGCTGCCCATAAGCGCGCGGTTTCCTTCATCGTGTGCAAGGAAAGGAATAAGCGCGGCGGAGGCCCCAAACACCTGCCTCGGAGTTACGTCAACATAGTCAACTAGCTCTATTGGCCCTTCCAAAAACTCGCCCCTGAACCTGAAAGGTACGCGTTCAGCGGTGATTACCCCATTTTCATCCATGGGGATACTGCTATGGCTTATGTGGCACTCCTGATCATCGTCAGCAGTCATGTAAACTATCTCGCCAGTAAGCCTCACTTTAGTCTTCCCACGGGCTTCGGTCTTTTCCACTTTTCTGTATGGCGTTTCAATGAATCCATACTCGTTAACCCGCGCATAAAGGGCCAAATAAGTAACAAGACCGATATTCGGTCCCTCGGGTGAGCGAATAGGATCAATTCTTCCGTACTGCGAAGAATTAATATCTCGGATTGAAAAGCTCGCCCTCTCGCGATTTATGCCCCCCGGTCCAAGAACCGAGACCCTTCGCAAGTTATCAATCTCGCTTAAAGGATTTGTGTCATCCAAAATGGTTGACAACTGATTTGATCGGAAAAACTCGTTAATCGCCGCAACCAACGGGCGGGCATTAATCAGGCTCTGCGGCATGGGTTTATCATCGGGCGAGATAAGGCTCATTTTTTCTTTAACTGAGCGCTCGAGGCGCAAGAGTCCCACTCGAAAAGCATGAGTAGCCACAAGCTCACCTACACGCCTCAGCCTTCGGTTCGATAAGTGATCAATATCGTCCACATGCCCTTGGCCGTTCTGAAGGCCGATGAGGTATTGAAGAGTGGCAACCACGTCTTCTCTGGTCAAAATCCAGTTTTCCCGGGTGTTAGGGACATCAAGCTTAAGTCTTTTGTTAATCTTATAGCGGCCCACTCGGCCAAGGTCATACCGTCTGGGCTCAAAAAAGAGACTCACAAAAAGGCTCTCAGCGTTGTCAATCACTGCTGGCTCACCGGGTCTTAGCTTCCTGTAAATTTCAATCAAGGCCTCCTCGCGGGTCGCGGTAGTATCTTTCTCAAGCGTTCGCTCGATATAGTGATGGGTGCCGTCTGTGTCAACACCAACAAAAGCATCCTGTATTTGTTTGTCTGTGGCCACCCCCATCGCACGCAACAAAGTTACCGCGTTTACCTTTCTCCTTTTATCAATACGGGCTGAAATCACGTCGTTTCTGGCGATTTCAAATTCAAGCCATGAGCCGTGAAGCGGGCGAACTTCAGCGCGGCCCAAAAGCCTTCCGGTCGTGCGGTCCCGCTCAGAAGAAAAATAAATTCCCGGAGAGCGAACTACTTGGTTGATAACCGCGCGTTCAATTCCGTTTATTACAAAAGTCCCGCTTGTCGTCATTTGCGGGATATTGCCAAAAAATACCTCCTGCTCAACGGCTTCGCCGGTGCGCTTGTTTATTAGTGTGGTGTTAATTTTAAATGGAGCTGAAAACGTCAGACCTTTTTCAAGGGCATATTTAGGAGTATTTTTGGGCTCTTCCAAGGTATGCTGTCCCAAAGTAAGTTGCCAGTTTTTGCCTGTAAAATCATCAATTGGAGTAATTTGCGAAATTTCCTGGGCTATTCCTTCAGTCAAAAACCACTCCCAGCTTTCTCTCTGAACAAGAGATAAGTCAAGCTTTGGCAGATCTTTCTCAATTTTTCCGAAATTTCGTCTTTTTGTTTGAGCCATGAGGTGGGTGCCTCGTACGCAAAAAGTCCCGCCCGAAAAGTAGCGAGATCAGCCTACATTTGAGTACGCCTGTAGGCAATTATACCGATTTTATCACGCTTGTCAACAAGGAGTTAAAAACATAGTAAAATAGAAATTAAAGATGTATAAACAATTTTTCATCGCGACAATTGGAGCCTTTTTAGCCATTTTTATATTTCTATTTATTTTTCAGCGTAAGTTAATCTATTTTCCTGATAATCAGGACTTTGATAGGTGCTCAGCATTTGAAGATGTAGAGAAGATAAATTGGCAAGGCACAAGAATGTATGTAAATAAAATTTCGGATAAATGGTTAGTGTTCTATCATGGAAATGCGGGATCCGCTTGCGACAGAAGTTTCTTTATTGAACTTCTCCAAGATACAAATTATTCATATCTTTTTGTTGAATATACAGGCTACTCAGGCGACCCTGGTACCCCTTCTCAGATAGCCTTAATGAAAAATGTAGAGGGCGTAGTTGGTTATTTGAATTCTAGAAATGCCAAGAGAGTGATAGTATTGGGCGAAAGTCTGGGGACATCACTGGCAGCATATCATAATTTCTTAGAAACTCCAGACAAAACACTATTAATTTCTTCATTCTCAAGTTTGGAGAATGTCGTCCAAGCTAAGTTTCAATTTTTTCCCGTAGGTCTATTTTTGTTCGATAAATATCCTACCGAGAAATGGATTAGGAATTCCAATAATCTTCTGTTCATTCATGGTGCCAAAGATGAGGTAGTCCCGATAGAGTTCGGCCAAAGGCTATTTGAGAGTGTTCAAGGTAAAAATAAAACATTCATAATAATTAAAGACGCTGGCCACAACGATATCTATAATCATTCATTAACCAAAGATTCTATTAAAAATTTTCTAAGATAATATTTATCTTAAATATCTCTGCACATTCAGGTTGTGCTCCTCGAGGGTTTGGGCAAAGTGAATAACTCCATCCGGGTCATGAAGATAAAACCAGAAATCCGTATCCTCGGGATTAATTACTGCCTCCAGTGAAGTGAGGCTTGGGTTGGCAATAGGGGCTGGGGGCAACCCCGGGTATTTATAGGTGTTGTAAAAAGAATTAACTTCTTTTTGGGCTGTAGTTGGAGTCTTCCACCAGTCCTCCGAATCCCCCGTCACATATTGAATGGTAGCGTCGGCCTGCAAGGGCCAGTCGGCACCGAGTCTATTCAAATAAACCCCGACAACAGTTGGGCGCTCACTGGCGTTTCTGGTTTCGCGCTCAATAATTGAGGCCAGAGTGACCGCTTCATCTAGAGTTAGCCCAACGGCATCAAGCTCTTCTTGAGTTGGTGTAAACTTTTTGTCAAAAGTATTTCTAAGAACAGAAATAACCTGCTCGGCCGTCACGTTCGGTGGAAACAAATAGGTATCAGGATACAAAAAACCTTCCAGGTTTTCGGTTGCCAGTAAAAATTCCTCCTCAAAACTTGTTGCGTCAGCCGGCGAAAGCTCTAATCCTGCAGCAAAAATTTCAGGGTACTGCTCACGGCGCAAACCCTCGGGAATAGTCACCCAGAGCTCAACCGGACCTTTCAATAAAACACTGACAAGCTCAGGCAGCTTAAGATTTTTTGCAATCTTGAATTGCCCCGGCGGAAGCTTGGCAACAAGTCCTTTACTTTGTAGATAAATCTTGAGCGCAAATGTGTCGCGAATTAGCCCCGCTTCTTTCAAGTTTTTTCCAATAGTTTCCGCCGATGAGCCACGGGTAATAGTAAAGCGCACTTCCTCTGAACTTGTGCCGGGTGCCGCTGTCGCACTGTTCCACCATAAAAATCCTAAAAGTCCGGCAACTAGAAGAGTAAGCAGAAATACAATTGGAGCAATAAGCTTCATTAGACCTCACTGACCAAGGCGCGACGGAAGCGCCCTGCTTTATCTTTAATATAAATTCTGCCGCACTTGCAAGTTACTTTCGTTCCCAATTTATGTTTCTCCACGCGGCCTTTTAAAAGCGGCGTGCTGCAGCCAACACACCTGCCCTGGGACAAAAGCCACGCCTGAATAGGAGCTATGACATCCTTGATCATGTGAGTCTAGTATAACATCATCTACTGGGAATCCAAATAGCTCTGAAGTATCAGTGTCGCGGCAAAGGCGTCTTCCATACTTTTTCTTTTTTTGCGCTTCATACCCGCTTCAATTACAAGCCTTTGTACGTCTTTTGTGGTCAAAGTCTCGTCAACAAAGTAAACCGGTAAATTTAATTCCTTCGCGAGTTTGTCGCCAAAATCTCGAGCACTTTGGCCGGACTTATTTTCAGACACTCCAACCACCAAAGCCTCTATGCCCTCTTCCTCTACAATATTCTTAATATCAAATATTAATTTTTTGAGGCCAGAATTTTTAATAATTTTTAATGGCGCGGCCAAAACACCTGAAGAGACGGCGATACCGACTTTTGACTCGCCAAAATCAATTCCAAGTGCTTTTGCCATTGTCGCTAATTGTACCAAGCGGATCAAGCCGTGCACGAACTATTAAGCGCTTCGGCCTTAAGGGGTGCCCCGGCGGAGTACAAGTAATTAAAGTGACGTACGAGTCTGTAATATTTTGAGCTAAAATTTCCAGGTCAGTCGGGGAGACTTCAAACAACTCTTCAACGTTGTAGCTATAAGTAATGCCGTCGTAGCGAATCTCAAGTTTATCTCCTTTTTTCATAGTTGGAAGTGTGGAAAAAATTGACAGATAGTCTTTGGGGTTAAAAAACTGAGGCAAAATAGAGTGCCCAAAAATGACCGCATTGCCGCGCTTTCCGGGAAGTGCCGTTCCGGGGTATTGTATGAGCGACTCAGTCAGGTCCTCGCCACCGATTGCGACAGTCGCATTTTCTATTCCCAGTTTTGGAATAGATAAAGTGTAGTAGCGGACTTTGGAGACCTCAGAAACGTCAAAGTCGGCAGCCTTAAACCAGTTGCTTGCTTTGGTATAGTCAACTTTTTCAGAAGCAAAAACTTCACCTTCAGGAACAGGAGAAAGATATTCTTTAAAACGGGTGCCGTCGGCTAAGTTGTAAGAAACAATGGGAAGCGTCACGAACGCCAAAACTAAAAAACCCAATATTCCCGAGGTCAACCCGATGAGCTTGAAAGCTGATTTCCTCATTGCGCCGATACCACCTCCACGGAAATATTTTGTGTTAAACGGGGAATGTTGCCCAAGAAGCCCGGAAGCTTGGGTCTAACGGTAACCTCCGAGCGCTGATACCCTGGAATTTTCGCTAAACGCTCCTCAACTGCCGTCGGATGACGGCCGGCTACATCTCGCTTAATTTGGTCCGTGTCAACAGTTGGCAGCAAATTCGCACTCAAGGCAATATCAAATTCCCAAACTCCGCTTTCAACTTCGTCAACTAACTGAAACTCCGTCTCCACCTGCTCGCTTCTAAGATTAAAGCCTTCGGGTATCTGATCCTTAAGGATTTCAGCAGACAGTTCCGAAACCTGCTCCTCGCCAATTGTGAGCCCTCGGGCGGTTATGGTCATTGATACGGTAACACTTTCGGCTTCATCCCCGGCCTTGCCACTTGCGGACTCATCGACAGTCTCATATTTAGACGAGTCTGCCACAAAACGCGCACTGCTTGCCTGTGATTCCAAGTTACTTCTGGCACTGGCTTTAAGCTCCTCCAGAAGCTCGTCCCGTAAGCTTTCTATATCATCCCCGGAAATTGCTTGCGCCTCACGGCTGCTGCCTCCGGAAAAATCCTCCGAACTCACCGCGTCCACCTCGCTTTTGGGAAAGTTCGAAACCGCAAAACTCTCATTGGCAGCAAGGTTGTAATCTGCCCCAATAGCACTGGCCGTGACACCCACTGCCGCCTCTCCCGGAGTGCTTGGCGAGCTTGCTGCAGGAATTGTTACACCCTCGTCCATTTCAAACTCCAAGTCATTGGGGCCGGTCAGAGTAGTGCCGGACTCAAAAGTAACCTCGTCTGCCGTGCCGTTTCTGATGTTTACGCGCCCCTTAGCCCGATCACCAACAGTGCGTGTACCAGTGGTTGATTTTGTTTTTTCAGAAGCTACCTCGGTCTCCACAACTACGGCCGGAAAAGTAAAACTGCCCGGTTCGGGGAGCTCAATGTTTTCATCCAAAACAACCACCTCGGTATCCTGTAAATTTTTCGGAGAAATATAAATGGTTATTTCAGCACGGGGGAAATAAAACCAAGCCAGTCCCAAACCAACTAAGAGGATTAATAAAACACCCGCCAAGAGAACTCCTGCCCGCTTTCCGCCAAAGGAAAATGAAGGCAACCTGAATTTTTTCAAGAAAGATAGAGACGGAGCGTGAACGGCGGGCAGTGCGGGAACTATTTTTCGCCCTACTTTTTGCTCGCGAATGTTGCTATCTACCGCAAAACCCAGATCCTCCGGGGAAAAATCGTTGGTAGCGGCCACATTGGAAACGACTTCGTGGGGTTCTTGTCCCTCAATTCCCTTAATGTTGCCCATTTCCGAGGCGCCCGCGATAGACACTGCCTCCACCTTTTCCAAATCACTTACTATCTCAACTTGTGGAGTATGCAAAAATTTAAGGTCTCCCGCCTCAGACCAGTCGGCGCGCAACAGCTCCTGCTTAACTTCCTCCAAAGCCACGCCGCGGCCGTCATACAAAAGCCATCGGGTAGGTACACTTCCGCCTGAAAAACGACTAAGCCCTTCTACCATATCCTCAATCAGGGACGCACTCCTGCCCACGCTAACGGTACCCACAATATTGCCAAGCCTGAAAACGGTCACGTCCAGGCTCCCGGCCCCGACTCCTATTACAATGCCAGAAAGCGGGCTACCCTCTTTAATCTTGACTGCATGGGCAATGGCCTCTGGCAAGACCACAAAACCCGTGGGGGTGAGCGAAAGTTTCTGGGAAACCAGGCGGATTTTGTCCAAATGTGGCTTTTTGATACTCCCTTCTTCCACCCAAGAAGCCGGAACGCCAAAAACGGTTTTATTGGGCTCATGAGCGCCTTCAGGCAAGGCCTCGCCCACTTCAGAAAGGGCAGTGTCGGCCTTTTCCACAAGGTTGTCATCCGTCTCCCAAGGATAACCCTGGCTTCCCGAAAGCACGGATATATTTTCATTTTTGATGGTCCATAGTCCCGCCTGAACATTATCCTGTTCGATAACAATAGACCAGAAGTATTCGTTGTTCATGAGCAGATTTTGGTTTAGTCAATTACCGCGTAAACCCTTCGCACGCCAGCCGCGGCTGATTCCTCCTTAGTAATTCTAACACGCCCGTGCATTTCGGATAATTTTGATATATGTGGGCCACCACAAAATTCTTTTGAAAAAGGGGAGTCAGTGTCTCCTATAAAATAAACATTTACATTATCGGGGTATTTTCTGCCGAACTCCATTTGCGCGCCGAGCTTCTCAGCCTCCTGCCTGAGCATGACTTTTTTGGTAACCGGCAAATCTTCGTCAATTTTTTGATTAATTAGTTCCTCAACTTTTTTCATTTCCTTGTCAGTCAGCTTCCTGCCAAAATTAAAATCCATCCTGAGCCTTTCGGCATTAATGTTGCTACCTTTTTGGGAAATACTTTTATCAATTACTTTTTGGAGAGCAGCCAAAAGCAAGTGGTGCGCAGTATGAAGCCGGGTCACTTCAATAGACTGGTCGGCGAGCCCGCCTTTAAAAACCCCGACAGAGCTGGTTCGCGACTTTTCCTGATGCTCCTCAAACGCTTTCTTGAATTCGTCAACATCAACCTTAATGCCTTTTTCTTGGGCTAATTCCAGTGTTAACTCCAGTGGAAAGCCGTAAGTTTGGTACAAATCAAATGCCGCTTTGCCATCAACATTTTCCAACTTATCAAATTCCCTTAAACCCTTATCGAGAGTTCTTTGGAATTTGTCTACTTCCTCAATGATTGATTTATGGTCGGTTAAACCCTCAAAATCTTGATGTAGGGGCGTTGCGCGCAACGCCCCTACTGATTTCAATTCTCTCATCTTTACAGCCGCACGTCTTATTAACCTTCTCATCACATAACCCTGAAGTTTGTTTGAAGGGACAACATTATCGCGGGCCAAGGCATCAGACGCACGAATATGATCTGCAATTATTTGCATCGCTTTTTTATTACTTTTATAATCCACACTCGTAATTTCCTCTATCTTTCGGACAAGAGGTTTGAGGACGTCTATTTGAAACATATCTGATTCGTTATTTGCAGCTGCAACAAGCCGCTCGAGCCCTCCGCCAAAATCAACATTTTTATCCGGAAGCTCTTCCAATCCATTGGCCGTTTTTTTATAAACCATAAAAACTGAGTTCCCTATTTCAAAAAACCGTCCACAATCACAATTAGGGTGACATTGCTCCCCAGACTTTAGATCATGCTCTACAGATGTGAACTCAAAAAAAATTTCTGAAGTCGGGCCGCCTATCTCGCCCACGGGCATCTCGGAGGGAGTTCCCGACCGGGACCACCAATTCTTCTTTACGTCGTATTCAAAGATATGATCGTCAGATAATCCTATCGATTTCCAGATATCGTATGATTCTTTATCTCTGGGAACTGAATTGTCACCTTCAAATATAGAAACGTACAACTTCTCTTTCGGAAGATTCAAATCTTTAGTCAAAAAATCCCAAATCCATTGTAGCTGCTCATTTTTAAAATAGTCTCCAAAACTCCAGTTACCTAACATTTCGAAATAAGTGGTATGTTTATCGTCTCCTACTTCGTCGATATCTTGAAGTCTGATTGCAGGCTGGGAGTCGGCAACTCTTTTGCCTTCAGGATGGGGTTCGCCCAAAAGATACGGAACCAAAGGCTGCATGCCGGAGCTGGTAAACAAAGTTGTCGGGTCGTTTTCCAAAACCAAGGGTGCTGGAGGAATAATCTTGTGCCCACGAACTTCAAAAAATTTGAGATATTTATCTCGTACTTCATCAGTAGTCATTGGGGTGATTATAGCTTTGTCAGCCCAATAATCCAAGTTTCTTGTTATACTAAAATATGAGAATTGCAGTCGGAATATTTAGCTTCCTGTATCTATTAGTGTCTTTATGGGTAATTATCTTTGAGCTACCCAGATATTCATTGCTTGCCCAAGAATTGGGAAAGGAATTGCCATTTATCGTTTATGTGTACCCTTTTGTATTCCTGGGATTGGGCGTAATTGGACTCACCAGAACATTTACAAGAAAATTGCCGAACTTAAAGCTGAGTTACCTATTGATAATTGAGATTCTTACTCCACCCATTATCGTGATAATTGGAGCGCTAACTTTTAATTAAGCGGGGATTCTCCCTCGCCATGGGTGTGGACGTTTTTCTTTCGCCGAAACATCTCAAGTATTCCGGTCAACTTGTCCGGCCGAAGGAGTCCTCCGCCAATTATTGAGTCCTCAAGCATGGCATTGACCCGCCTCATAATCCGGCGCAAGTCTTTTATAACCAGAAAAATCTGAACTCCTATAACTATCAATAAAACAGTCAGAGCAATCACGACTATAGTTAATAATGTTTGTACATTTTCCATGGGTCAATTTTCCAACTCAGGCTTTATTGTACGTGTTATTCTAGTCTCTTTACCAGCCCTGGAAGTGGCCACTACTTCAACTTTGGTTGTGTCTTCGTTTATTTCTATTGTTGTCGCAAAGGCGCCGTCATCGGCCACAAGCGCCGGCTGGGTGTTGACAATAACTGTGGTACTGGCGTTTGTTTTCCCATAAACGGCAAGCTCGCGCGTGAGTACCACTTGATTATCCACAGGCACCTCAACACTAAGGCTTGGCGGGCGAACAAAGGATATGTACTGAACAACCAAATACCCGACAATCACTAGGATCACCAATGTCACTCCGGAAAAAAAAGCAAGCTGCGGACTTATCCGAAACTCGGGAGTGAGTTCCGACCTACGGGACTCCTCCAGCTTCCTTGGCGGATAATCCCGCCTAAGAACGGCAACCGCCTGCTCGCGGCTCATGTCAAGAGCTCCCGCAACGCTTTTGACAAAACCCGTGACAACCGAAAACTCAGGCAACTGTGCCCACTTTTCTTTCTCTAAGGCAACCAAAAAACTCTCCCGAATCTTTGTGGCGCCAGAGAGCTGCCTTATGCTCAAACCTTTTTGTTTTCTGGCTCTAATTAAGTATTTACCTATTGTTTTCATCTGAAGGACCAGCTGCTCCCAAAACTTCCTCAGCATTTTGCACTAAAACATCGCGGGGCTTACTGCCGTCCGCCCCACTCACCACGCCCGCCGCTTCAAGCTGATCCAGAATTCTCGCGGCCCTGGCATAGCCAATTGAGAGCCGGCGCTGTAATAAGGACGCCGAGGCGCGGTCATACTGACAGACTATTTCAACTGCCGAGCGGAAAAGCTCATCGGCATCGCCGTCAACTCCGGCAACAATAGTGGTACCCGGCTTGGGCATAGATGTAACTTCTTCGGTAAACTGAGGGGTTATGCCCTGCCCTCGAATGAACTCAATAAGCGCGGCAATATCCTCGTCTTTAACAAAAGCTCCCTGAATTCTCTTAGCTTTAGCTTGGTCAGGTGCAAGATAAAGCATGTCGCCTCGGCCCAAGAGCTTCTCAGCCCCCTGGCTGTCCAAAATTACTCTTGAGTCGACCTGTGAGCTAACCGCAAAGGCGATTCTGCAAGGTATGTTGGCCTTAATTAATCCAGTTATTATGTCTACTGATGGGCGCTGTGTTGCAAGAATCATATGAATTCCTGTTGCTCGGCTCATCTGAGCAATTCTAGTGATCGCCTCCTCGACCTCGACTGGCGAGACGAGCATCACATCCGCCAACTCATCGACTACAAAGATGATATACGGAAGCGCCTGAAAGCCGGACATCTGGTTATAGCCGTCAATATTTCGTACTCCTGCCTGGGAGAAAAGCTTGTAGCGCCTATCCATCTCGGACATCGTCCAGCGAAGAGCGGAAATAACTTTCTCCGGCTCGACAATGACCGGAGTCAGTAAATGCGGAATGTCGTTGTAGCTGGTCAACTCCACGCGCTTGGGATCAACCAAAATAAATTTCACCTCAGACGGGGAGGCACGGAAAAGAATCGAGGCCATAAAGGCATTCAAGCATACGCTTTTGCCCGACCCGGTCTGGCCAGCAATCAAAACATGTGGCATCCGGGCAATGTCGGCAACCAGGGGTTTCCCCGCAACATCCAAGCCCAAAGATACCGCAAGCTTGCTCGGGTGCTCTTGCATTTCCTCGGAGGCGAGCATCTTCTTAATAGTCACAAACTCGGGCGATTTATTAGGTAGCTCAATGCCCACCAGAGAGCGGCCCGGGATGGGAGCTTCTATCCTAATAGTCCCGGTAGGCGCGGCCAAGGCAAGAGAAAGGTCGCGCTCAAGAGCCGTGATTTTACTTAACTTTGTACCCAAAGCTACCTCAAGTCCGTACTGGGTAACCGCTGGCCCCTGGTTTACCTCCACCACGCGCGCGGTGATGCCAAAAGACTCAAGTGTAGCTTCAATAATATTGGCATTATCTTTAATGTCCCCGCGGTCTGCCCGGCCCGTATCATGGGTGTTGAGTAAACTCAACGGCGGGTACTTCCATGACTGATCTGCCCCGGGCATATTACTCACAAGCTGTGGAGCAAGCTCGTGCTTGGGCTCGGGAACCTTACCTCGCGGGCCACGGCTGTCACCCTCTCCACCGGTAACCTTCAGCTCCTTTTTGCCTACAAACTGGTGAACTTTTGCTTTAGCAAGCGTGTCATCACCTACAATAATCCGCCTGATGCCACGCAAGAATTTACCAACAAAAATAAGCACCTGGTCAAAAGATGTATTAAAAAGAATCACCAAGCCGACTACGGCGGCGGCGGTGAGTACTATAAATGCCCCCATAGGAGTGACTAAAGCCGCCACCCCTTCCCAGGAATTCCTGCCCACGGAACCCGCGCGGGAAAGTGCAGCAACTGAGATGAAAAAAAGTGTAACACCTATAAAAACATTTGGCTGGCCCAATGGGGTTTTTAATTTCGAAAGAAGAAAGCCAAAAGCGATAAAAACAAAAGGCAGTAAAAATGAACTCCAGCCAAGGTAGTTTATAAGTAAGTCGTTGAGCCGCACTAAAACACTCCCCTGCCTCGAGAAAGAAATCAAGATAAGGCCAGCGAGGGCAAAAACCGCAATCTGAAAAATAGATATAATGGTCTCACGCTTAAGCTGAAGCTTGGGCCGCCCCCGGCGCCTGCCGTTGCCGTGCTTCGCAACTCTTTTTTTCTTCTTGGCCATGTGGATTCATTATACTTTATAAGTGAAGTGGGGCAAAGGAGCGAGAGTTAAACGGTTGGCCAGATTTGTTCCTTAATTTCCTTGGGGAGAGATTTTGTTGTCTCTTTCAAAAAGCGGCTTGCATCCAGAATCTCAATATAAACCGGCTCGTTATTCTTGGTAAAATGGGTAACAACTCCATCTCTTTCGACAGCATGATAGATTGGCTTTTTAGAAAGCCAGATATTTAAGACATCGTCTTCTTTTTCGTATAAAACTTTACTCTTTCTAGCCATACCTTCCTTTCGCAACTGGATAAAATGTGATTATGGTAATTATATCATCTGTTGCAACGTAAACTATTCGTAAGCTGTGAGTTTCACTGATTGAACTTAATACAATTTTAGTATTAGCGCGACCAGGTTGAATATTATGAGGGGTCTTAATTATTTTCTTTATTTGCCTTTTTGAAAAGTTCCACCCTAATTCTTTGAAAAATTTAAACTTCCTTTCAGAATGCCTGGTGTAATAAATCTTCATAAGTTAATTGTAACGAACTTGTGAAGGCAAACAAAGAAGCTTAGCTAGTGATAGAAAAAGTTGATTTTGCAGTTTGGACTGGCGCTCCACGATTTGTCCAGCTAAATCCAAATCTCACTTCAAAATTCCCTGTTCCCAAACCATTAGTGTTAAAAGTGTACGTCAATGATTTTCCAACATCGAGAGTAATTAATTCATCTGGCTTGCCCGATATACACGTTGATTTATCAAACTCTTTGTTCGTGTCTATGTTTATAATAGTTAAAGGACTGCAAAACGCTTGACCGTCCGAAAATCCCATTGGCGCATCGGTTGTATTTGTAATTGTAATCTCAACAGTTTCTCCGAGTTTATAAGCTGTCTTGTCAGTTGTTAATATTTCATTTATAAACTCAAAAGTGGAGAGGATTTGTGAAAGTTTATCGCCGGTATATTGATATGCTTTACCGTACCCAGATTCACTATCGTCAAACAGTTTATCCCAGATTCCTACAATAATTATTATGTAGTTATCTCCATCAACATAAACTTCATCTCCTTTACCTGGTTTGTAGGCTTTGTGGCCTCCAACTTCTATCTGAGGATAATCCAAGGATTGAATTTTGTTTTTAGCATCACATGACGCTTTTGTGTCGCAGCGAATCGCATATTTAATAACAGTTTCATCAAAAGAGCCTTCTTTTGCAAAAATATTGAACCTGTAGCTAAGCTGGTTTGTAACGCCATCAGATGATATGTCGTTTGAATCTAGATCTATCATTCCATAAGTATTATCTTTATGTGGTTGAGTAACTAAAGTCCACCCTGGAGGATATCCGAGTGAAAAGTTAAAAGAATCATCATTGTAAGTCTCCCAGTTGGCCGTCTCGTCAATTGTTGCTTCCGAAGTTGGGGAGGGAGTCACCTCTGTTACTATTTCCTTTGGCTTTTGCATTTGGGTAAAGGCAAAAACACCAACTGCGGCGAGGACTAATAAAGCTAAAACTACACCACCCATAATAAACAATTTTTTATTCGATTTTGGGGATTCTTGATTTGGAACTGGAGGGGTAAATGTCTCAACCGGAGGAGTCACAACGGCGGCCTCAGGAGCTTGTGATATCGTAGGCGGCGTTATAACAACAGGCTGATCTGGAGTCTCTGGGTTCATGTAATTATTATTCCACAATATCTACGATAATCGCAAACTCAACTGCTATAATTTGTGTATAGCAAAAATGACAAAGGCTCAAAAAGAATTTAAAAAGTGGTTGAAATACATTTTGAAAGAAGATTCAGCAATATTGGACGAGCTTGCTACCCGAGATACCATCACTCCTGAATTAGTGGAAGCAGTAAAAGATGTCAATAAAAAATACGCCTCTGCTTTCAGAGAGCTTGCAAAGAAATAGCTAAACCTCAATAACCACAGGCAAAATCATGGGGCGGCGCTCAAGCTCCTCAAAGAAAAAGCGCTCCAGAGTATCCACCGCGATTTCTTTAAGCTGGTGCTGATTGAGATTTTCTTTTTTGGCGTGGGCAATCAGTTTATCCACTCCTTTTTGCAAAACTTCTTTACTGTCTTTTTCAAATACAAATCCGCGAGTGACCAACTCAGGTGTTCCCGAGAGAGCCTTGGCTGCACTATCAAACTGCATTATGGCAATAACAAAACCCTCGCGCGACAGAATTCTCCGGTCGCGAAGCACAATGTTTCCAACATCCCCAACCCCAAGGCCATCAACCAAAATGCTCCTGACCGGCATTCGCTTGCCACGCTTAGCTACCCCGCGCTCAAACTCCACCGAGTCCCCGGGCATTAGCTCAAAGACATTCCCCGGCTCGGCTCCCAAGCCCTGAGCCAGCTGGCTGTAAGCCCGCATATGCCTGACGGTCCCGCCAATGGGTATAAAATACTTGGGTTTAATGAGCCCGAAGAGGAGCCTGATGTCTTCCTGTGAGCCATGGCCGGAAACATGTAAATCCTCCTGCAAGTCGTAATAATGAACATCCACTTGCTTCTCCAATAGCCTGTCCACCACATAATCCACTCTCATTTTCGAGCCCGGAGGAGCGGGATCGGCTGAAAAAATCACCATGTCATTCGGGTCAATATGCAAAAACCTGTGATCATCTTCCGAAACTCTGTGCAAGGCACTCCCCGGCTGACCGTAGCAGCCGGAAATTATCAAAAGGACTTTATTTTTAGGAAGGCGAGCGGCGGCTCTCGCGTCAACTTCAATGTTGGACGAATAATGCAGATACCCCAGGCTTCGTGCAATTTCTGCCTTTCGTTCCATTGAGCGGCCAACGAATGCAACTTTCCGGCCTGTTTTCTCGGCCGCGTGAATTGCCTGCTGCATTCTTGAGATATTGGAAGAAATTGTCGTAAAAAAGACCCGGTTTTTAGCCTTCGTAATGACTGCTTCAATACGCTCCTCCAAGACACTCTCACTTTCGGTGTGGCCCGGAGTGGTTGAACCCAAGGCATCGGAAGCCAAGGCAAGGACTCCGCGCGAGGCCAAGATTACCGCCTTTTGAACATCAAAGGGTTTCCGGTCAACCGAGCTCCAATCAAATTTATAGTCGGGAACGTGCATCATCGTGCCCTCCGGGGTATTGATGGCGAGCCCCACCGCGTCCGGTACCGAGTGTGAAACCCGGAAGGCGCTAATTTCAAAAACACCAAGCTTTATTTTAAAATCCCCTGCCTGCGCAGGCAGGCGCTCCGGATCAATAACCGAAAGCCTCGCGTGCTTAACTTCATAGTCAGCCATTTTGTCTTCAATAAAGGCGGCGGTTAAACGAGTTGCATAAATCGGAGCATTTACTTCCTTGAGAAGAAAAGGCAAAGCTCCCAGATGGTCCTCGTGCCCGTGAGTGACCAAAATCCCGCGAAGTTTGTTTTTATTCTTAACAATGTAGCTGAAGTCCGGAATAACCAAGTCAACACCGAGCATCTCCGGGTCCGGGAAGCCAACACCGCAATCGACGACAATCATATCATTACCATATTCATAAACGTAAAGATTCTCGGTAGCCCCTGTTGTGCCCGAAAGTGCGATGAATTTTAAACTAGCCATACACAAAGTATATCACGAAGCTTAGACATAATCCGAAGCGATGAAGTCTTTGACATTTTGCTCGTTAATCACAAACTTAGTGCCCTTGCCTTCCACAATTAACTTTGCCACTTTCCTTACCAGCCCAAAAATGGTTCTTTGAAGAGTACGAATCCCCGCATCAAAGCCAAGGGGCCGCACTAAATTGCTCCAGACCTTATCGTCAATCACGACTGTTTCCTCTGGAATATTTGCTTCTTTCAAGGCTTTGGGCAAAATATATTTCTTGCCGATAGTTATTTTCTCCTCATCGTTATAAGAGGGCATGTTTATGGGCTCCAAGCGGTCCATAACGGCGGTGGCAATGCCATGGGTGTTATTTGCTGTTGCTATAAAAATCGCCTCGGACAAATCAAACGGGTAATCAAGATAATGGTCAACGAATGCCTTGTTTTGCTCGGGGTCCAAGAGCTCCACCAAGACACCCATGATGGAGGCGCGGCCCTCATCGGTAACACGGTCAATTTCGTCAAGGAGTATAACCGGGTTTTTGCTCTGGGCTTGGCGCAGGGACTTAATGACTTTCCCGGGCTCAGCTTCAGGGTGCATTCGGCTCTGGCCACGAAGATCCAAGGGGTCTCCCATACCTCCAAAGGGAATACGGGCAAATTGCCGGCTCATGGCTTCGGCAATCGAAATTGCCATGGTGGTTTTACCGGTACCAACCAGCCCCACAAAGCACATTATGGGAGCCCTCGCCATACCCTCTTTATTGCTTTTATTAAGCTGCATCACGGACATATACTCCAGAATGCGGTCTTTGAGACCGGTCAAGCCATAGTGGTTTTTCTCAAACACTTCTTTAGCACGGTTTAAGTCCAAAATATCGTCCGTTCGCTTGTTCCAAGGGAGCGATACTACCCAGTCAATGTATTTATTCACCCGGTCAACTTCCGGCAAAAACGAGGGGGAACTGGTCAGAAGCCCGAGCTGCTCCAGACGAACACTAATATTTTCATTAAGATCCTCGGGGATTTGCCCTTTTTTAAGCTTCTCGCGCAAATCCACCAAAAGCTTCTGGGAATTATCATTCATAATTCAGTTTAGCATGTTGTGTCATTCCCGCGCAGGCGGGAACCTATACTAGTATAATTGATTATGGCAGAACAAAATGAGCTCCCATCATTCCCTTTAAAAACGAAATCCATAGAAATGATTGCCGAAGGCAAAGCATTAAAAATGCTTCCCAGAGCTAAAGTATGGAAAACGGAGGATGGAAAAGTCATTAAAGAAATGCAATTCCCAACAACTTTTGTAGGATTAGCCCAAACTAAAGCGGATTATGAGTACTTTAGCAAGAGACTTGGTGACAGTGTGGCAAAGTCTTATTTTGTTGTAGGGGAAGGATCAAACGGCAAGCCCACAAATCTTATTATTCAAACTGAAATCAAAGGTAGAGCCTTACGAGATGTGCCAGATGAAGAATTAAAATCTAACCAAGAACTGCGCGATAATTTAATTAAATTCTTTTCAGGTTGCCTTACGATGTGGGATGAAGACAGTAGAATGCCTGATATTTATGGGAGGTTTGCAAACCCTCGCGCAACGACAAACATACGAATAGAAGATGCAACCAATAAGCCATATTTAACTGATATAATTGCGTCAGAAAGATATTTTTCTAAAAACTCTCCACTTCCGTACAGAGTAATTAATCAAAAAGTTATAGCAAATACACGCAGTTTTATAAAGAATTTAAATCGCCAAGTTACCTACTGAAGCGTTTTTTGCCACTAGAATTTGACACTAAAGTTATACAAATGTTAGACTTTGTGTATGAATATATTAAGAAAAGTTTCGGTAAGAGAGTTGCAACACAACTTGTCTGAGTATTTCGAGTTGGCAAAAATCGCACCGATCTCGGTCACCAAACATGGAAAGGGTGAAGTTGTTATGCTAAATCTGAACAAATATAAAGTAATCAAAAAGAAGTCATCCAAAAAAGACAAAAGGGGCATTATGTCTCTGGGTTTTTTTGGAATGTATAAAAACAGAAAAGATTGGAAAGGCAAATCAACCACAGAGATAGCCGAAGATTTAAGGCACAGGGCCACTTATGGCAAATAATATAATAATTGATACTTCAGTATTGATTAATGCTCAAAAGGGAAATAAAGATACTCTCGTATCTTTTGATAAATATAAAGACCAAGCATTAATCTCAAGAATGACGGCTTATGAACTAATTTATGGCTCAATAAATAAAAAAGAGAAAGAACTAAATAAAGAATTCCTTGGTAGCTTGGATATTATCGAGATTAATGAGATGATTTCAAACTACGCTTATACCATCTTAGATAAATATGGCCTAGCCACTAGGTTCGGTATAATTGATGCTGTAATCGCAGCCACAGCCATTATTAATAAATACCCTCTCTGGACATTAAACATAAAACATTTTAGTAAGATAAAAGAGCTTGAATTATTTAATTTAGATTAACGGCCGAAGCGTTTTTTGTCTGTGGACACTAGCCTACTTGTTGGAAAGTGCGGGCCGGAAGAACCGCGGTCTCGTCTGTCGCCTCCACCGCTCCTGTTGTCATCGCGCCTGCCAAAATCCCGTCTTGGTCCGCGGCTTTCCCCGCCACCTCTATAGCCTCCACCGCTTCGGCCTCCACCATATCCGCCTCGGCTTCCGCCAAATCCTCCACGACTTCCACCATACCCTCCGCTTCTTCCTCCGCCACTATAACCTCCGCTTCGCTCACGAGGCTCTCGGGGTTTTTCTTTTGAAGGGTCCAGGATCATACTCAAATTAAGCCTGCCCATTTTGTCAATTTCCTTGACTCTGACAGTTACCTTATCACCCTCTTTTGCAATATCCGCAGGGTCTTTGACATAAGTCTCGGCCATATCAGAAACATGAACCAAGCCGTCTTTGCCGGGAAGAATTTCCACAAATACGCCAAAAGGTTGCATGCGTACAACTTTGCCTTCATAAATTTCTCCCGCTACCGGGACTCTTACCATATTTTCAATCCACTCAACGGCACGGTTTACCCCATCAATATCAACTCCAGTAACACTTATGGTTCCATCGTCATTAACATCCAGCTCAGCCCCGGTTTCAGCTTTAATCTTTTTAATCATCTTGCCTCCCGGGCCAATGATTTCACCAATTTTATCAACCGGTATTTTGACACTTCTTACTTTGGGAGCGTACTTGGAAACTGCCTCGCGGGGTTTTTCAAGGGTTGCAAGCATTGAGTCCAGAATTTCTTTCCTTCCGGCTTTGGACTGCTCAATCGCTTGGGCTAGAATTTCAACTGTAAGGCTTAGGGTTTTAACATCAAGCTGAAGTGCTGTAACTCCCTTTGCGGTTCCTGCAACCTTAAAGTCCATGTCGCCGTTAAAATCCTCGATGCCCATAATGTCAGATAAAACCGCGAAGTTTTTAGCGTCTTTAATGACCAGGCCCATTGCAATTCCGGAAACCGGTGATTTAATGGGGACTCCAGCGTCCATGAGTGACAAGGTTGAGCCACAAGTTGAGGCCATTGACGTTGAGCCGTTTGAGCTCAGAATTTCGCTGACTACGTGGACTGTGTAGGGGAATTCTTCTTCAGACGGGAGAACGGGGAAAAGTGCTCGCTCGGCCAAAGCCCCGTGCCCGATTTCGCGGCGACTTGGGAAACCTACCCTACCAACTTCGCCTATTGAATAAGGCGGCATGGAATAGTGGTGGATATAGCGTTTGTCTTCTTCGCCCTCGGCGGATTCAATCAACTGCCCCAAGGACGGGCTCCCTAGAGTTGTGATTGTTAAAGCCTGGGTGGTGCCTCGTTTAAAAATTGCCGAGCCGTGAGTGCGCGGCAGAACACCAACTCGAGATGAGAGTTTACGAATTTCTGTGTGTTTTCTGCCGTCCGGGCGCTTACCTTTAAGAATCATTTCGCGAATACGCTCGCTTATCATTTTGTCGATAATACCAAAAACCAGGGGCTTTTCGGGATCTGTAACTTGGTCGCGGACCGCGGCAATCAGCTCGTCCAAGTCACTATTTCCACCCTCTTTGGTGGCCATGCTATCGATAACGCTGTCCAGTTTATCTTTAACCAGCTTCTCAACTGCTTTTTTAAGCTCAGCCGAAGTTTTTACTTCCTCAAAAGTCTCTTTTTTATTGCCAACCTCTTTCGCAAATTCTTCAAGTACTTTAAGTACGTCTTTGGATTCTTTCTCGGCAAAGGCGATGCCCTCAAGTATCTCTTTCTCGGGTACTTCATTGGCGCCAGCTTCGATCATGACAATGGCCTTGTTAGTAGAGCTTACTGTTAGCTCCATCTCGGAGGTTTTAAGCTCGGTCTCGGTGGGGTTAACAAAATATTTTCCGTCTTTAAGGCCGACTCGGAGTGTTGCCACCGGGCCGTCCCAGGGAATACTAGAGGCGGCAAGCGCGGCCGAAACCGCAATTGGCGCCACGTCCACCGGGGAATTTTCCATGTCAACTGACAGGACAGTTGTAATAACCTGAACTTCGCGCATATAAGCTTTCGGGAACAAGGGGCGAACGGAGCGGTCAATCAAGCGGCCGGTTAAAATGGCTTCGTCACTTGGGCGGCCATCCCGCTTTACCCAGCGGCTGCCTTTGATTTTGCCTCCGGCGTAAAGCCTTTCCTGGTACTCCACCGAGAGTGGGAAATAATCCAGCTCCACCTTCAAAGGAGCGGAAACCACAGTGGCCAATACTACGGTGTCGCCGTATTGGGCAAGGACTGCGGCGTCTGCCTGCCCGGCAAGCTCGCCGGTCGTAAGCTTCAGTTCCCGCCCGCCAAGGTTTATAACTTTCTCAATTTTTTTCATTTATCTTAACTAGTCCTATTTTAGGTCCAACTTCTTTTTGAGGTCTGAAAAGCGCTCTTTGTCCCGCTTCTCCAAGTAACTCAGAAGCCTGCGCCTTTTGGCAACCATTGAGAGAAGTCCACGTCTTGAGTGTACATCTTTATTGTGACCCTTTAAATGCTCGGTTAATTTATTAATTTGGGTTGATAGAAGCGCTACTTGAACTTCCGGGGACCCTGTGTCCCCCTTTTCCCGAGCAAACTTTTTAATAATTTCCAGCTTCTCTTCTTTTGCGAGTGCCATATGTCATGAGTAACTAAAGTAAGACTATTTCAAGTCTAACCTTGTTGTCATCTTGGGAATAATATCATAGTCGTGACCAAAGTGCAAAACCGAACTACCAAATAGTCCTAATATTTTTAAGAGAGCGGATTATTTTGTCTTTTGTAATCAACACGCTTCCTGTAACAATTGCCGTGGCGACAATGATTCTATCATGAATATTTAAGACTTTTGATAATTTATAACACTCCTGAAGTACTTCTTTTTCCAGCGGTACAACGGTTAAATTTTGAATGCGAATATCGCTCAAAAATCGGCCAAAGTTAAACTCTTTAACCTTAAAACTTACATGCAAGGCTTCGACTAAAACCAACGAAGGGATTATTCCTTCTTTTTTCCCTTCAAAAACCTCATTTAAGATTTGTCTGGCGCGGGTGGAAAGTGTTGGCCTTTTTATGAAGTACCAAACCAGGGTGTGAGTGTCGAAGCAGTATTTATTTAGTTGCATTTACTATTTCATCTACTTCTTTGTCAAGACTATGAGTAATCTCGTATAAGTCTTCATCGGAAATATCCGCTCCAGCAAAAATTCCATAAGGGGTTTTCTTTTTTTTCACAAACTCCTTTAATGATTTATTTATCACGGCGCTCAAACTCAAGCCCATTTTGGCGGCCTTTGCCTGTGCATGGGCTTTAAGTTCTGGGTCAGTTTTGATATTTATAATCGCAGTACTCATATACACCCAGTATATACCATTTTGGGGCCAAAGTGCAAAATCTGTTACTCTTCTAATAACTCACAAGAGTCCGGAGCAAGATATAATGTTGTTGCTCCAAGATTCCTGGTGGTACTTTCTCCTGTCTTATAGCCAGTTATGACTTCAACAGTATATGCTGTCACTTCCAGTGCACAAGTATCCCCGGGATTATTTGCAACCGAAGCTACCCTGTGTGGTGGGATTCCCTCACTACATCCGCTTTCAGGGCAATATTCACCAACATAAACAGGTTTATTACCATCTCCGCCTCCGCAGCTTTGCATTCCCCCAACTACGGCCGCTGACAGCAGCAAATTACGAAGCCCCCTCATTTCCATAAAAATAAAATACCACAAAGTATTGCCGTTTACTATATCTAAGCTATTTAACTCACTGAAGTACCTTTATTCCCAGAATAAATCTTTGGCTTGAGCCAGGAGGTTGGCGGGTTTACACTTTCGCCTTCCGGTGCCTCGTGAGTGTCTCGCTCGGGGCTTGCGTCATCCTGTTTTTTGGCGCCTTTCATAGCTCTGGGTGGAACCGACATTGGTCCCATGCCCTGCATTGCCGGTATCATTCCCTGGGGGAAATTAAATTGCGGCCCTGCCTGCGCAGGCAGGCGGGGCTTAAACTCCTCTTTTCTGGTATATTTGCCGCCAGCGGCCATAAGCTCGCCGGCAAGCTTAAAAGTATTTGCGTTAACCTCTTTTTTATTAAAATTATCACTGCCTTCGTGAATTCCTGAGAGTAAATTGGTCGCAATATCGGGGTGAAAACCGCCTTCAATTTCCTTAATGTAGTCAGCCATGAGCTCACTCACCGAGGAGCTGGGTCGGGCCAAGGAAATAATATTTCTTCCCTCCGGCGCCGTAATGTCGTTAATGCCAATATGTACAATCTTTGTTTCATTAAGCTCGCCACCGTTCAGGGCCGGAAACTGGTCAGCCCGCTCGCCGCCAACCAAAACCGTGGTGTCCGCGGAAACCCCCGAATAAGCCAATTCTACTTGATTTTTCTGGGGTGCCTCATGCTGAGGTTTGGGAATAACCGTCAGCCTGAATTCTTGGTTTTCGATGTCGTAGCTGACCCTCTCGATCTGCTCAGCCGGGTAACCCACAAACTTGACGACCATGTTTTTACTGCCAATTTCCTCGCCTATTTTGTCCACCCCAACAAGCCTGTTAAATTCCACCCTCATCTGACTGGGGCAAGAAATGGCAATATCCTTTTTGCCTTCAATCGCAAGGTATAAAGACAAAGCGGCCGCAACCTGGTCAAAATTCGGGTCCCGTGGCAAAAGCACCAGAATATTTCGGCTCGCGTCAATTACTGATTTGAACGATTTCTCCATGCTTTTTCACTTAGTTGCGACTAGTATATCACCTTTTGAGAATGCTAAAAGGGGAGCCATAACTATGCCGCATTCCTCACCTGCTTTTGCTTCCACCAAATCATTTCTCCCTCTTCGAAGCGAGGCAATTTTAGTAACTCCCAGCTCCTGCTCGCCGCGCATAAGTACCAGCTTGTCGGTTTTGTGGATTCTGCCCTCAGTAACTTTGCAACCAGCCACCTTGGTTTTATTAAAAGGAAACTCCGCCAGAACTTCGGCTTTACCTAATACTTCAAGCTTGCTTCCTGCAATCTTGTCTTCAATAAACTTCACAATATCGTAAATAATTTTAAATTCATGAGCTTCAACCCCTTCAGTTTCTGCCAATTTTTTGACGCTACTTGGGATTCTGGCTTCAAACGAAACAATTGTGGCCCCAGTGGTTTTTGCCAAAAACACGTCCGATTCGGTAACTTCTCCTACTCCGGAGGACAAAACCACAGCGTCTTTGGGAAGAACCGAGCTTAAAGCTTCAACCGTCCCGGCACTTTTGACCTTTACAATCAAAGTCAGTTGACCTTCCTGAGTTTTTATTTTTTTGTAAACCACCGGAACTGCCGCAGGTTGCCCTGCTTTCTTGCCGGTAATTTCGGTCCCTATTTCCGGGATGTCGCTAAAGCCAAGGACTAAAACCGGGTCTGATGGATTAGCCTCTTTGATGGGTTTATTATTTTGGTCAAAAAGACCTTTTACACGGGCGCTAATCGATCCTGTAGAAATTTCATCCCCAACTTTGAGCTTGCCATCTTTTATAACCGCCGAAACAAGTGTTCCTCTTTTGTCTCTATTAGTCTCAATTACTGAGGCCAAAAGCGGATTTTCTGAGTCCGCCGTAAAACCCGTAACACCGGCCAAAAGCATAATTGTCTCGACCAACTCCGCCACCCCTTTGCCCGCTTTGGCAGAAATCTCAACCGCTGGAGTCGAGCCTCCCATACCTTCAAAAAAGATTCCCTCTTCCATAAGCTGGCCGCGTGCTTTCTCAACATTTGCCGAGGGCAAATCAACCTTGGTAAAAGCAACAATCATGGGGAGTTGGTTTTGCTTAATATAACTCAGGGCTTCTTTGGTTTGAGGCATGACGCCATCGTCCGCAGCCACGACTAAAATTGCGATATCAGCCACTTTTGCGCCGCGCGCGCGCATCTTGGCAAAAGCTGCGTGGCCCGGAGTATCGATAAAGGTAATACTTCCTTCTGGGCTCGTTACCTTCGAAGCACCAATACCTTGCGTAATGCCGCCGGCTTCGCGGGCTGCAACGCCCGTCTTTCTTATTGCGTCAAGAAGCGTAGTCTTGCCATGATCTACATGGCCCAAGACAGTAACTATTGGTGGTCGTACTTGTTTCATAGTAATAATTTTGCGTTTTCATTTCTCGACGGGCGCTTTTGCTGTCACTTCACCCGACTCTATTTCTATTTTGTATCCGGTTAGCTGCCCGGCAAGTCGCACATTCTGGCCCTCTTTTCCAATAGCCAATGAAAGCTGATCTTCGGCAACCACAACGACTGCGGTTTTGGCTTTTTCGTCAATTCTAATGCTCATTACTTCAACAGGTGAGAGCGTTGCCTTAATAAATTCCTCAGTATTGTCAGACCAGGGAATAATATCCACCCGCTCGCCACCAAGCTCTGTGGTAACAGCTTGAACACGAACGCCTTTCTGGCCGACGCAGGAGCCAACCGGGTCAACACCTGACTGGGTAGAGCGCGCCGCAATTTTAGTGCGCACACCGGGCTCGCGGGCGACACCCACGATCTCAACACTTTTGGATGCAACTTCCGGGACTTCACGGGCAAAGATTTTTTTGACAAAGTCATCACTAGCACGAGACAAAACAATGAGCTTCCCCCGGGGGCCATCTTCAATTGCCTTAAGTAAAAATGTCAGTCTTTGAGCAGGGTTTAAGCGCTCTGTGGGAATCCTCTCTTCGGCCGGCATTAACCCTTCGGTTTTGCCAAGGTCCACCCGGACGTTACTGCCGTCAAAGCGAAGAACGGTCCCGGAAATGAGGTTTCCTACTCGCCCTTCAAATTCGTCCATGACAACGCCCTTTTCTGCTTCACGAATTTTTTGGTGAATTACCTGCTTTGCAGTTTGGGCGGCAATTCTACCAAACCCTGGAGGTGTTACATCTTTCTTATCCCCGGTTGGGTTTCCCTCCTCGTCAATTGACCAGCCGAAAATCTTGGCCTCGCCGCTTGAAGGGTCTATTGCTGCTTCATAGTCAGAAGTGTCGACATCTTCGCCGCGCTCCTTGGCGTCCCGCTTAAACGCGGCCACGTAGGCCTGCCTTATGGTCTCAAGAATCACTTCCACGTCAAGCCCGCGCTCCTGGGCTATTGCCCGGAGGGCTTGGCTAAACTCTGTTCTTGGTCCTTGATTTGCTGCCATGGTTAGTAACAAAAAAGGCGGGCCGCACCCACCTTCAACTCACTTAACTGGTTGTATTTTAAGCTATTTGAAGCAGTGAAGTCAAACTACTCTTGGGGTTCGTTCCACTTTACTAAACTACTGACAAAAATTTCCTTTGAAAGTTCACCTTCTTGGCCTCCTAATTCACCTTTCTTTACAACTTTTACTTTTGGAGGATTAGAATCTTCAATATAGCCTGCATATTTCCAATCGTCTTCCATTTCGCCGCTTCTCCTTTTTACCTTAACAATAAATTCCACCCTCTCATCTTCGTTTGTATGAATAGTTTTTCGAAGCTCGTCAACATATTGCCAACTTTCACTTGTGTTGCCAACAACCTTGTAGCGGGCTGTTAACGATCCTTCATGCAATCCATAACCCACAAGTTCAGCTTCTTGCTCACCTCGATCCCTGGAGCTTGTATAGCGAAAGACCGTTTTTGGTTTTATAAGAAGTTCTTTAGGATTTGGAGTAGGCTCTTCTTCACCCATGACACTATTATAACCCTTCTCCCCTCAACTCCTCCACAAGTCTTTTTTGTTCACGGGAAAGCTTGGAGGGAACATCGACGATTATTCTTACATATTCATCCCCACGGCCGCTGCCGCGAAGGCGCTTGATACCGCGCTCCTTGAGGCGGACCATACTTCCGGACTTGGTTCCGGCACGAACTTTTATTTTAACCCCTGCCTGCACAGGCAGGGAGTCATCCACCGTTGGAACTTCAATGTCTCCACCAAGCGTGGCCAATGAATAGGGGATTTCAACTTTGACATAAATATCTGCTCCATCGCGCTCAAAGCGGGCGTCGGATTTGACGTTTAGTGACAAAACAAAGTCATCAAACTGGATACGCGTTCCATCATCCACTCCCGCCGGAATTTTAATTTTCCTTTTTTTACCATTGAGTGAAACTTCTTTTTCAACTCCGTGAACAGCATCCATAAAACTTACGTCAATGCTATAGCGAGGCACCCGCTGCTGCCGAAATGCTTGTCCACCAAAAAACTGCTCAAAAATTTCAAACGGGTCACCGAAGTCAAATCCTGAGCCTGCCGAAGGACTACCACTTGTATATGTATAAGTAAACGGGGTTCCCTGCTGGCCAAAGCCACCGAAAGGATTACCTCCAAAACCAGCTGCACCTTGCCGGCCGAAGCCCCCTCCCGGGGCGAAGGCCTGGTGGCCAAACTGGTCATAAGCACGGCGCTTTTCCGGCTCACTCAAAACCTGATATGCTTCGTTGATTTCTTTGAAGCGCTTTTCTGCCGCCTCTTTATTGTCTTTGTGTTTATCCGGATGCCACTCCAAAGCCTGGCGGCGGTAGGACTTTTTTATCTCCTCAGCGGTAGCATTCTTATCCACTCCTAAAATGTCATAGTAATCGGCCTTACCATTTGGCATATGAAGTTTATTTTAACAGGTTAATAAAGTCTTGTTAAGCAGTTATTGCTCCGGAGTGCTAATTGGGGCGACCTTGTCCATTATGTTCAACCTGTTTCTTTGGCGCATAGTCAGCATCTGTGTCCTACCCCATTCAGCTTGCACTCTGTCGAAATATTCCTCATGAACAGAACGAGGAAAGCTTGATATTAACATACGAAGTTTATCGGCTGAATCCAACTTATGAGGGTTCAAACCTAATTCTAAATCTAACAATTGAGAATCAGCTTTAGCCAATTCACCGACCAACATGTCAGACAACACCTCATAACCAGCTCTGTCCATGCCCTGAACACCACCTTGAGCTCTTATCCGCTTTTCATATCTGTTCAAAGCCTCAATGCGAACATTCACATCAACTTTCTGTAAATCTGCATACTTGCCTTCAAATGACATATTCAAACTATCTATATTGATGCCTAATCTCTGGTGCGGTTCCGGGTTTTCATCATATGCCTCAATTTTGAGTGAGCTTACTCCCAAACTCTGAATTTGATAGTGAGCTAATTTAACTTGCTCCTCAAAATCTTCTATTCCCGTCCTAGCTTCTATAGATGTAGTCATAACTTAAAGTTAATATAGCCAATTCCTTGGATTTGTCAATGAAGATTTGCTCTAAATCCCTCTCCAAACCCTCACTCCTGGGATTTTAGTGAAGTGCTTGTCGAAAGTTATGACTTTAGAACCGGTTTCAATGGCATTTGCCGCAATCCACGCATCATTAGTCGGAACAGGTATTCCTCTCTTAAGTAACTCATAAAAAATGCCTCCATAAATTTCTGCCGTTTCTTCCGAGATATGTACTGCCTCAACGTTCGGCTTTAGCAAGAACGAATTCAGCTTCTCTAAATTCTCCTTAAACTTTGTTCCATTACGAAACCCGGTAACAAGCTCGCCAATTGTTACTACGGAAATATAAACTGTGTCTGAAGCCTCAAGTTCTTTTTGGATATCTCCCCCGGAAAGTCTAAGTTTGCTATAAGCGTTTGTATCAAGAAGCACTTTCCTCATTTCCACATTTCTTCATCAATTTCTTCAAAAACTGCGGTGTTTCTTTCAAACTCATCGTATTCTTCCTGAGTCCAAGTTCCGGCGATATCGCTAAAATCAGCTTTTTTTGCTTGTTTTTTTGGCAAGTTCATAGACTTTCGCAAAAGCTTTTTTATGGTTTTGTTTAAGCTCAACCCAAGCCTTTTAGACTCAGCCGCAATGCCCTTCTCAAGCTCTGGCTCCAAATTGTGTATCGTTATGGATTTCATAGTGGTTCAGTATAACACAAGAAAATGGTTCAGTTTTGTGGGGAAGTCAAATTAAAGCATTTCTCGTGGTATAATGAGGCATATGGCAACCAAGACAAAGCTAAACATCAAAGAGCTTAACGAGAAAGGTAAAAAGATTTATGAAGAAGAGCTTAAGAATAGGCTTGAGGGGAAATATGATAATAAGTTAGTTGCCATAGAAGTTAATAGCGGAAAGTACTATATCGCAGATAGACCCTTAGATGCTATTCACAAAGCGCAAAAGGATTTTCCTGACGAAATATTTTACATTGCAAGGGTTGGGTCACCCTACGTATACACGCTTTAACAATGAATTGCTTCTTCGATGAAAAAGGTAGCCCCAAGGCAAAACTTATTGTAAAAGGAGAACACGAAGAGGTAGAAATCGAGGCGCTTATTGATACCGGATTCAGCGGAGATCTGACTTTACCCTTGCCGGAGGCGATATTTCTAAAGTTAAGGCTGGTTTCATCTGTTGCTATAGTTCTTGCAGATGGCTCTATCAAAAACAAATTAATGTTTGAAGGGAAATCAAAACTAGACAAAAAGTTTGTTTCTACCGATATTATTCTGACCGAAGAAGGTGATGCTAAAGTAGGCATTGCCTTACTTAAAAGAAACAGGTTAACAATAGATTTTGCGAAAGATAAAATTTCAATAAAATAAACCATGAATCACAAAAGAAAAAGGCCAAAAAGCGCGCGTTCGGGCTGCTTACTTTGCAAGCCCTGGAAGGTAGCAGGGAACAGTAATCAGGCTTTAAAGTTTCAAGATCTTAAGCTCATTGAAAGATTTAAAGAAGACTCACGCCTGATTTTTTCCCAAAATCCCGAGACAAAACAGTGGAACTGGGGTTTGCTCAACAGCGCCGGCTAAAACATTAACCAGAGGGTCTTGCTCTTCTAAAAGATACTCTGGCAGTTCTGATTGAGGCAAGCAAAAACGTTTTTTGTTGCTTCAGTTAACTTTTCAACTCTATCTTTAAACATTTATTCTACAACCTCGCCTTTCTCACTTCCACTACTCGGGTTTTGCAGCCACTCTGGCCATTGTCCTTCCAAGTCCTCATTCACATACTCCGGGTGCCTTGTAAGCCAATGTGTCAACCAACCATCTTCGTCATTTTTGTCTTTAAGTCTATTGTGTGCTTCGGGTATTCCCGTAAAATAATCCTCTGCATTTCTAAGATTAACCCTGGCTTGTTCTTTAGTAAGCCTACCCGACTTGACCATTGTATCGACAACCCTCTCGTAGGCATTGTAGACATCACTGTTTATCCCCCTATAGTGTTCGTCCAATATTAGCTCTGTTTCTCGCTCAAGTATTCTACGTGCTCGGTCTATATTGTTCTCATTATCTATTCCCATATCACTCTACTAAAAGTGCCCAATTATGGTTCAGTTTTGTGGTGAAGTCAAATTAAAATTTTCCAGAAAGCAGTAAGCCATCAAGAATCCAGTCGTGATATCGAAGCGCCTCTTGAACTCCAGCAATCTCATCGACTGCAAATTTAGCAAAGGATTTGCCCGTCTCTTGGAAAAACAGTTGGGAATCTTGGCTATATTGCTGTCGAAGCTCCACACATCGATCCTCAAATCTACTTATAACTTCCTTTTGTTCCGGGCTTAGGTAATCTTCTGCGGTTAACAATAATTCTTTTACTCTTTCGGGGTAGGCCATTACTCCACCACTTCTCCCTCTTCAGCATTCTTGGAGTCATCTTTCGTATCTTCCTTTTTCTTATCCTCGTCCGGTTTTTCTTCCTTGCTTCCTTGGCCTGCCGAAGCTTCAGCGGAGGCGGCATACATCTGCTGGCCTACTTTTTGTAGTTCCTCCGAAAGCTCTTTCGTAGCACTCTCAATTTTCTCCTTATCATCGCCGTCTTTGACTTCTTTTACGGCTTTAATTTTCTCCTCAACTTTCTCAACAATATCCTTTGGCGCCTTGTCTCCGGCATCCTTAATGGCTTTTTCGGAAGCCGCAACTATCGCATCGGCCGCGTTTTTGGCATCCACCAGCTCTTTTTTCTTCTCGTCTTCCTCTTTGTGCTTCTCGGCCTCTTCCTTCATTTTTTCGACTTCTTCATCCGAAAGCCCAACCGCACCAGTTATTGTGATGTCCTGGGTTTTACTGGTCGCTTTATCCTTGGCTGTAACTTTTAGAATTCCGTTTGAGTCAATATCAAAAGTAACTTCAATCTGGGGAACTCCACGCGGCGCCGGGGGAATGCCGTCTAGAGCAAAAGTTCCAAGTTGCTTATTGTCCCGGCTCATTGGGCGCTCACCCTGGGTAACCACAATTTGCACTTGAGTCTGGTTATCAGCGGCTGTTGAGAAAACCTCGGTTTTGCTGGCCGGAACCGTGGTGTTTCTTGGAATCATCGGGGTGGCCACTTGGCCCATTGTTTCAATTGCCAAAGTCAAGGGGGTTACGTCCAAAAGCAGGATGTCCTTGACGTCCCCGCCCAAAACCCCTCCCTGAATAGCCGCGCCAACTGCCACAACTTCATCGGGATTAACGGACTTATTGGGGTCCTTGCCAAAAAACTCTTTGACGGTCTCAACCACCTTGGGCATCCTGGTCATGCCGCCCACCAAAATTACCTCGTTAATATCTTTTGGTGAGAGTTTCGCGTCTTTTAGAGCTGCCTTGACCGGCTCCATGGTAGCTTCAATAAGCTCACTCACAAGACTCTCAAGCTTTGCCCGGGTAAGCTTCAAGGTTAAGTGAAATGGTTGACTGTCTTTTTGAGTAATATATGGCTGGTTAATTTCGATCTCGCTTGCAGCGGAGAGCTCAATTTTGGCCTTTTCGGCGGCGTCGCGAATTCTTTGAAGTGCTTGTTTGTCAGCTCTCAAGTCAACGCCATTTTCTTTTTTGAACTCCTCCGCAATCCAGTCAACTATTGTCTCGTCAAAGTCGTCGCCTCCAAGGTGAGTATCTCCGTTGGTGGATTTGACTTCAAAAACGCCATCCCCAAGCTCCAGAATTGAAATATCAAAAGTGCCGCCACCAAGATCATAAACCGCGATTTTCTCGACTTTTTTCTTGTCCAAGCCATAGGCCAAAGCTGCGGCAGTCGGTTCGTTTATAATGCGCTCGACTTTTAGGCCGGCAATTTCTCCGGCCTGTTTGGTAGCCTGCCTTTGGGCGTCGTCAAAATAAGCAGGGACCGTAATTACCGCACTCTCGACCTTGTCACCCAAATAAGTCTCGGCATCTTTTTTTAGCTTTATTAAGATTTTGGAGCTAATTTCCTGAGGCGTATATTTCTTGTCTTCAATTTCAACTTCGGCCATGTCGCCTTTGCCCGATACTATCTCATAGCCGACCATTTTCTTGGTGCGCTCAACTTCTTTATCCGAGTATCTTCGGCCCATCAAGCGCTTGACCGAATAAACCGTATTTTTAGGGTTTAGGATCATTTGCCTCTTGGCAACATCACCAACAAGGTTCTTAACCGGCTCCACAACCGAAGGCGTGATATTTCTGCCAGTATCCGCCGCAGGAATCACCTTGGGTGAGCCTCCCTCCATGACAGCAACAACGCTATTTGTGGTTCCTAAATCAATGCCAATTATCTTAGCCATGTTATCTTAATTTTATTTCTCTAATTCCACTCTGTCGACTTTTTGTATGATTACTTCAAATCTGTCTAAAAACTTCAGCGTCTCATCAGTTACGATAAAATCTACTAATCCATTCCACATCTGACTTTTTCCTTGATAGACAAAAGCAAAATCATCGCTGTCAATTGTTTCACTCCCTTTAAATACTTCTTTTCCTTCTACAAAATAGGTGGCTTCAAGCGCCCAGTCTCTATCTAAATACTGCTCTTCGCTAATATCTATCTGTAAATTTACTTCAAACAAACTGGGAGGACCTTGCTGTACCTGAGTAACAAGTCCACCATTTTCATCTTGTGTAAATCTAAAAATTGGTGTTTCAAGTTGCGTCTCGTGTGCCGCTAAATCATGCCCACCTCCACCTTTAGTTAAATTTTCCAGGCGTATTCTTCCTTTACCTATTCCTATAAGTTCAAATTCATCAGAGTCAAACGCATGCTTTAACTTGCTGGGATGTAATTGACTATCTATAAATGGCCTGAAATTTTTCCCAAGCTCCACCCTCCGAATATCATCTTTTAAAGGCCCGTTTTTTATCTCTTGTGTCATTATCCTTAACTAATTTTTTGGTAAACTTTTACTTTTGCTGGTCGTACGACTTGACCTTCCACAAACTTCCAACCAGAAACTACTTCCTCGCAAATTATATTATCTTTATCCGAACCTGCAACTACTTCAATTGCCTCATGTAAACTCTCATCAAAAACGCTCTCTCCATTTTTTATTGTAATCCGTTCAAGCCCTTCACTTTTAAAAACTTCTTCAAACTCTTTTATGGTAAGCCCAATCCCGCTATCGTTCAAGTGCTTTTGCGCCTCATAGAGCATATCTAAGACAGGTAAAAGTTTAAGTATAAGTTTAAGATTTGAATATTCGACAGACTCCCGTCTTTCTCGCTCAACTCTCTTGGTCAAGTTGTCATAATCTGCCAATGCTCTGGCTAACTGAGATTTTAAAAGTTCAACCTCCTGATTTTCCTTATCTTTCTTAAACTTCAACTTAGACTTAAACTTTTTCTCATGCATGGGCTGACAGCTCCTGTATAAGATTACCAAAGTATCGCACAGTTGGAATAACTCTTGGGTAATTGAGCCTAAACGGCCCAACTACACCAATTGCACCCTTTTTGTCGCCTATTTGAAATCTGCTGGCAACCATGCCAATGGGTTCAAAAAAATCCCAGCCAAGCTCTTCACCGAACAAAACTTCAATTGGGGAGGCGCCTGTAAAGTGCCCGAAGAGAAGCTCTCGAAGACTTCTTTCCCCCTCGAGCATCCCAAAAAGACTCTGGCAAACTTGATAATCAAAAAACTCCGGGCTTTCAAACAAATTAGAGTGGCCGAAGCTCCAGGCATCCCCGTTATCCAAGGCCGAAACCGCCAAATAATGCGTTTGCTCGGCCAAGGCGTGAGTGGCATCGCGCATAAGTTTATCCGCGTTATCCCTTGAGTCCCAAACTTCTTCTTTCGCATGCACCTCATCAGTGACACTTAGGGACTTTTCCTCCATCAGCTGATTAATATAAAACTTCATGGCCTTTGGGGTGGGTACGCGGCCAGCAGAAGTGTGGGGCTGCTTTAAAAACCCTTTGGAAGTCAAAAGCGCCATCTCGTTTCTGATGGTTGCAGGTGACACCCCAAGACTATACTTATTTTCCAAGGCAACTGAGCCAACGGGCTCGGCTGTGGCGATATGCTCGTCGATTATCACTTTCAGGAGTTGAGTTTGTCTGGCGGATAATGCGTCGTCCATTTAGCAGAATGCTAACATGAGTGATAAGCCATGTCAATAACTTACTGACTCCTCTTCTTTGGGGATACCAAAACCTCGCTTGCGCACTAGCTGCCACAAGTCCTTGAGCTCCTCCGAGCGCAAGAGAAAACTTACCAAAAGATAAACGACACCGCCAATGGCCGCGGTAATTACTGTTAGTATGAGAAGGTTGGAAGTATAGCGGGTGTCGACTACAAAGCTTTCAAAGTCCAGTCCCCGAAGAGCCGAAATATCGGTCAAAAACGACAGCCTTTTAATCCAGACCGAGCGGTCAAAAAACTTAATTAAAAAGTACATGGTTGCGCCCGACGCTATGGAGGCCACGAGACTTTTCGCTATTGGTATAACCGCAAACAAAGTGCCGCCATTAAGCTCCCGGCTAAGAAGCACATACATAAGTGTTGCCTGAAAAGTCATTCCTAAAGTGTACGAAAGCGCCAGTGACCAAGTTGGAAGGTGAAAGACCACAACGAAGATGATGCTCAAAATAAGACTCATGGCAACCCCCATGAGTGAGAGCTTGACGGGAGTGGTTGTATTGTGGCGCGCATAGAAGGCGCGTGAGAGCAAAGCCGCGGCTGCTTGAGCAGGGATCCCCACAGCAAATACCGATAAGGTCAAACTTGTTTGAACAGTTGCCTCCCAGCTAAACTTGTCGGTCCCAAAAAGAAGCCTGACAATCGGGATTCTTAAAACTATTAGAGTGGCGGCGACCGGCATAACTAAAAAAGCAATCTGGTAAAGAGTCTTCAAAAACGCCCTTCGAAACTCACGGTTGTCATCATCAACTGCTGAAAGCGTTGGAAGCGCTGCTTTGGCTAGAGACACGCCAAAAAGAGTTATGGGCATAATCCGCACGGCATCAGCCAAGTTGTAATAAGTCAAGGCCGCAGTTGCAATAATGGACGTAAAAAAAAGCTCGGCCAGTTTAGAAATCTGCAAAAACCCGAGCTCCAAGACTCGGGGGGCAGCAAGCTTGCCAATTTTTTTCACCTCTTCAGTTAGACTAAACGAAAAGGAAAATCGAAAACCCAGTCTATAAGCCGTCGGAAACTGGACAAGAAAATGCAGTAGTGCCCCGATGACCGCGCCTATTGCGGGCGCATAAAGGTGAAGTTTATCGGCCAAAAGTATTGTGGTTACAATTATCCCGACATTATAAAAAATAGGTGCCAAGGCCGATACAAAAAAACGCCGCAAGCTTTCAAGCACCCCGGTCATTATGTAGCTCACGATAAAAATACCCTGAGCAATCAAAAGAACCCGCGCAAGGGAGGCAATGAGCAGGTGCTGGGCATCGCTGTAGCCCGGAGCAAAGAGGGAATATATGGGTTCGGCTAAAATTGAGAAGATAACGGCAAAAACTATGAAACCCACAAGGGCAATATTGACCACCCTTGCCGCAGTACCAAATGCCACACTTTCACTTTTTTTATGAAGTTTGGTAAAAACCGGTATGAAGGCCGAGGAAAAAATTCCAAAGGCCAAAAGCTGAAAAACCAAGTCCGGAAGCCTGAAGGACGCAAAATACAATGATAATTCTTCAGGCTCAAAATAATTAAGAAAGAGCCTTTGGCGCAGAAGTCCAAGTACCGAGGAGAACACAACCATCACCATGATGATGAATGCCGCTCCCAATATTGAATTCTGAGGGCCGGAAAGAAAAGCTTTACCTTTAATCAACAAGTGTCTCATTGTTTGATATTTTACCCTCTCTGGGCTATACTCGAAAACAGGTAAAATTATGCCAGTCACCAAAACTGCAAAAAGAGCCCTAAGGGTCGCAAAAAGAAAGGCCGCTGTCAATAGCATTGCGCGCTCGCGACTCGAAATAGCTGTGAGAAAAGCAAGAAAATCTAAAAAGGCTGCGGATGTTGTTTCGGCAAGCTCTCTGGCTGACAGGGCGGCTAAAAGTGGACTGATTCACAAAAATCGTGCCTCCCGAATTAAAAGTTCTCTTGCCAAACTTAAGTAGCTTTTCATAAGTCCGCCTTCTTGGTATAGTGAATTATGGCAACCAAGAAAGGCTCCCTCGTGAATTTGCTTCCCAAGGAAGATTTCGAGCGCACTACTTTAGGACGGATTATGAAGTGGGCTCTGACTTCGTTTAGATTTATCGTAATAGTAGTCGAGTTCATAGTAATTGCCGGGTTCCTGTTTCGATTCTGGCTGGACGTCCAGATCTCTGACCTTGACGACGAAATTACTCAAAAGTCGGCTCTCATTTCTTCCAAGGCAGCTTTTGAAAAGGAGTTCAGAGGAGTTCAAACCAAACTTGCGCTTGTTAAGCAAATCACCGCCGAGGACAATATCTCCCTACCTGTCTTTCGCCTGATAACAGAAAGCCTGCCTGTCGATACTCAGCTTACGGTCTTCACCAGACAGGCTGACACTTTACTTATTAACGGCGCCACACTTAACGAAGATTCGATTGCGGGATTCATATCTAATTTGGAGGCCAAGGAGAAGGTAGATTCAGTGGTCTTGCAGCAAATCTCGACTTCGGACGCGGGACCTTTGGTTGAATTCAGTCTTGAAGTGGAACTTGTCCGGGGGGGTTAACTATGGCTACTGTCTGGCAACAAAACTACCAACTCTATAGAAGATATGTAAGAAACCTTGCCTTGCTGTACCAAAAAAGGCAGGATGTGCGGGCTTTTGTCGAGTTACTGCTGTCGCTGTCCGCCATTAGCATCTTCGGGGTGTTTGCCATTCGCCCTACGGCGGTCACTATAATCGAGCTTAATAACCAGATTGCAGGCGAGCGCGAAACTGTGCAGCTTCTGGACGCCAAAATTCTCGCACTCGCTGAGGCTGAAGAGGTTTATAATAGAAATAATGAGAATCTTCCCCTTGTCAATGATGCAATTCCTGCTAATCCAACGCCGGAGCTCTACATCAGGCAAATTGAGGGGCTGGCCAGAAGGCACTCTCTTATTATCCTTAATATGAACACCAAAAACGTTCCTGTTCTTGGGCTAAAAAGTGACGGGGGCGCCGATGAAGAACCTTCCGAGGAAGAGGCGGTTGACTTTTTTCCGGCCACCAGCCAGCACTTTGGATTCGAGCTGACTGCGGTCGGCAGTTTTGCTCAGGTACATGCGTTCCTGGGCGACTTTGAGCGCCTTAGAAGACCAATGTTTGAAGACACGGTCAATATTAGACTCTCTCAAGGGGAACTCCCGGGAGAGCTAGCTTTATCCGTTATAGGAAGGTTGGCATACTTACCAAATGAATAACAAAAAACCGCTTCCGAAAATAGTAGTTTTTGCCATACTTACAACCATTACCACCTTCGTCTGGATAGGTTTTGAGATTGTCCGGGCGATCACAAAAGAGCCCTCTCCCACGGTTTCTGCAGAAATCATGGCAGAGCTTGATTCCAACTTGGACACGGCAACTCTAACGGAGCTAACCCAGAGAATCCACATAGAAGAGTCCGAAATTGGCGAAACTCAAATACTTGATCTGACTACTCTTGAGCTAGTCGAGCCCGAGGAGCCGGAGGACCCTGTGACAGCCGAGCCAGCTCCTGAAGAAGAAGTAGTTGAAGATGAGGTGGTCCAGGAAGCAACCGAGGAAGGGAGTGGCCAACCATGAGCATACTAAGAAACAGAATCCCATCAATCTTGGGTGTTATTGTTTTGGTCATCGGCCTTGCGGCCGGGGTATTTCTCATCGGCCAGCAGCAAATATTCAGGTTGGGTGCTGCGGGAAGCCAGGCCCCAAACGACGTCAGAATCTCAAATGTCAGCGACATCTCGTTTACGGTTTCCTGGTTTACCGAAAGGGACACCGTAGGCTTTGTCAGTTGGGGGGAAAGCACATCGCTTGGAGAGCTTGCCCGTGAGGTGGAAGGGAGCTCAAAAAGTGTGCACTCGATAACTATTGGCAGTTTGACACCCGGAAAGACTTACTACTTCGTCATAAACTCGGCCGGGACGGATTTTGACAATAACGGCGTTCCTTGGTCAGTATCCACCGGGCCCGCACTAGGAAGCCCACCGGGGACACTCTTGGCCTCGGGTGTGGTCGTTAAAGGAGACAGTACTCCCGCCGGAAATGTCCTGGTCTATATAAATGGCGGTGCAATGGGACAAATGTCAACCATAACCTCTATAAACGGAACTTGGACTATTCCACTGTCCCAAGCCAGAGCCAAAACGCTCTCCACCTACGCTGCCTTTGACGCCAACTCCGTTCTTGATATTTTTGTGCAAGCAGGGAGCACTACGGCTGCGGCACAAGTGACCGCACTTGAGGCAAACCCGATTCCAAACATTACCCTAGGGCAAACACATGACTTCAGAAATGAACCAACGGGCGGGGTCAACTTGCCGGAGGCAAATGTTAATTTGCCGACAGAGTCCGACGAAGGCAGCCCTGGAGCTCTGGATGTATCGGGCGAGGCAAACACCGAGCCAAGCGAAATTGTCACACTTAAAGATCTTGACCCGGGCGAAACTGTGTTTACCGCAACCCCTGAGTTTTTCGGGGAGGGACCAGCCGGGGAAACAATTACCATTACCATCGAGTCTACTCCCGTAACAGAGAGCGTCCGTGTCAGCTCTGGAGGCTTATGGAAGTTTAGCCCACCAACTACGCTTGAAGACGGCGAGCATACTATTACAATTACATGGACTGATGCCCAAGGATTTTTAAGAAGAGTGAGCAGGACATTTACAGTTCTTGCGGCCGAAG